>Ga0194120_10000555_pt1 | contig 70499 bp, 52 predicted proteins | sample TA2MahCa65mmetaG_FD_148642 | JGI IMG/M metagenome (GOLD analysis project Ga0194120, IMG submission 148642) | Freshwater microbial communities from Lake Tanganyika, Tanzania - TA2015019 Mahale Deep Cast 65m | ecosystem: Environmental > Aquatic > Freshwater > Lake | place: Tanzania: Lake...
CAGCGTCGTCGTCTTGCCCGCGCCGTTGGGGCCGAGCAGGCCGTATGCCTCACCCGGCGCGACGGTGAACGAGAGCCGATCGACCGCGGTCAATTCATCGCGGCCCACACCGAATCGCTTCGTCAACGCGTGGATTCGAATCATGATCGGGGGCCATCGATCGGGCGCGGCGGGACCTTGCGCATTACCTTACGGCACGCCTTGATCGGCCGCCATGGGTTGGCCCGGGGGAAAGGCGTCCACTACAATGGGCCTCGCGCCCCACGCTCCGCCAGGTCGCCATACGATGGCGAACGAGACGGAACGGCGACCCGCCCGATACCGGCCTGGATTCGCAAGGGGCCGGCGCGAGGAGCGGGAGGACGCATGGTCGGTGAAACCGTATCGGGATCGGATCGGTCGGACCGGGGTGGTCGTCGCGGTCCGTGGACGGCGGCCGGCGTGATCGGTTTAGCCCTCCTGGCCGGGCTCGGCTATGCGCTGGGCGTTCCCGTCCTTCGCCACGCGATTCGACCGGCCGGGCCTTCGGTGCTGGGTCTTCAGGGCATGTCGATCGCCGGGGAAATCCGCGGCCACGCGCTGGAGGTCTTCGTCGTTGTCTGGCTGTTCTTCCTTGGTGCGAGCATCGGAAGTTTTCTGAACGTCGTCATCTACCGCGTTCCGCGCGGCATGACGTTGTTCGGCCATTCCCAATGCCCTCGCTGCGGCCATGCGATCCGAGGCCGACACAACGTGCCCGTTCTGGGCTGGTTCTTGCTGAACGGGCGTTGTTACGACTGCGGTCAACCGATCGCGCGGCGCTATCCGACCGTCGAGGCGATATGCGGAGCGATGTTCGTGGGGCTCGCGTTCATCGAACTCGTTTCGGGGGGGATGAACCTGCCGGCGCGGCCTCCGAGCGTCTTTCGAGGCATCGCGTGGATCGTGCTCGACACCCAATGGGATCTGTTGGCGATCTACGCGTATCACTGCGTTCTCTTGTCGATCCTGTTCAGTTGGGCTTGGATCGCGCACGACGGAGGTCGAGTTCCCGCCGGGTACACGCTCTTCGCGTTCGCGCTGATCCTCGCCGGACCGTTGGCCGCGCCCGACGCGCATCCGGTGCCGGCTTGGGGATCGGTACCGGGAGCCTCGCGAGGTGCCGACCTGCTGAATCGGACGAGGTCGTTCGGGGATGGCATCGTGGGTGGGGCCGTCGGGTACGCCGTGGGGTTTCTGGTTTGGCGCTACGCGGCCGGAGGGCGGCGCGACGAACGGAGGCGGGACGAATCGGCGTCGATGGGCTTGATCGGCGCGGCCTTCGGATGGCAAGCGACCTGCTCCGTGGCCCTGCTCGCCGTACCCATCACGGCCCTCCCGTGCGGCGCAAGGCGACTCCGGGCGGCGCCGTCGACTCCGGCATCCGGATTCCCCGTGTGGCTCGCGGCGCTCGCGCATCTCGTCGTCTGGCGCGCGTCCGGATCGATCCCGATCTGGCCGTCGGACGGCGCGCCGTGGTTCGCGTTTCCGATCGCCGTCGTCGCCGCCGCGTGGGGGCTCGGCGAAATCCCGCGTTCGGAGGACGCCCCGTGACGGCGGAAATCGGCTATTGCACGAACGTGCACGCGTCCGACTCGATCGACAGCCTGATCGCGAACCTGCGCGAACACGCCGTCGGCGCGCGCCGCCGCTTGGGCTCGAACCGACCGCTCGGCGTCGGACTCTGGCTCCCCGATTCGGCGGTTACCCGCGCGCTGGCCGATCGTGACACGATCCTGTCACTTCGGGAATTCCTGGACGGCGAGGGACTGGTCCCGTTCACGATGAACGGATTCCCGTACGGCGATTTCCACCGCGGGATCGTGAAGCACGACGTCTATTTCCCGACATGGTGGGATCCTCGGCGAGCCGACTACACGCTCCGGCTCTTCGAACTGCTCGACGCCTTGCTCCCGCCCCGCGCGGCGGCGGCCGTTTCGACGCTGCCGATCGCGTGGGGCGATCCGCCGCCGACCGACGACGAATGGCGCGCCGCGGCCGACCAATTGGCGCGCGTCGCGCGGCGTCTCGCCGAAATCGAACAGGCGTCGGGACGCCGTTTCCTCGTCGCGCTCGAACCCGAGCCGGGCTGCGCGCTCGAAAAGAGCTCCGACGTCGCGGCCTTCTTCGATCGGTACCTCCGCCCGATCGATCGGGGACTGGTCGATCGGCATATCGGAGTCTGCCACGACATCTGCCACGCGGCGGTCGTCTTCGAACGTCAAGACGAGGCGCTCGAAACCTATCGAACGGCCGGAATCCGGATCGGCAAGGTCCAGGTGTCCTCCGCCGTGTTCGCGCGGCTCGACGCGCCCGATCCCGAGCTGCGTGCGAGCGTCCTGGCGCAGTTGGCCGCGTTCTCGGAGATGCGGTACCTCCATCAGACGGCCGTCCGGTATGCGCAAGGCTCCTCGCGTTTCTTCGAGGATCTGCCCCTCGCGCTGGGGTATCACGCGGGCCGCGAGCCGCCGCGCGGCGAATGGCGCGTGCATTTCCATGTCCCGATCCATGTGGAACGGTTCGGACGGCTGGACACGTCGCGGAACGACATCGAACGATGCGTGCGCCTTTGCCTCGACGGAGGACTCGCCTCGCAATTCGAGATCGAAACGTACGCCTGGAACGTCGTGCCAGACGGTCTTCGGGCCGAACGGCTATGCGACGGCATCGCGGCCGAAATCGCTTGGCTCACGTCGCGCATCGCCGAGGCCTGCGATTCCCGTGCGGGGGAATGACGAGCACCGCGAAAGACGCGAATGACGCGAATGACGCGAAAAAGGAAAGAAGGAGTGGACGCTCTCCTCCTTTCGCGTCCTTCGTAGTCTACTCCCGCGTGAACCGCATCGTGCCGAGCGCCTTCAATTGGTTGGGAGGTGTCATCTCGAAGAGATCGGTTCCCCGAAAATGCATGACGATTTCCTCGGGGTCCGCGCCGTCCTCGGTGGACCGAACGGTGATTGTGTCGCCGTCGGCGCCGAGCACCTCCCATCGGCCTTCGCTGGCATTCGTCTTCTCACCGATCTCGGGGAGCACCATCGACGCGGTCATCGCCATCGCGTGGCCTTCGCGGAACTGGATGCGGATCTTCATCGACTTGCAGGCTGTCAACGTCGCCGAGTCGAATTCGGCGGTCGCCGCGTCGGCGTGCATTACGAACGAACCGTTCCACGTACCGATCAACCGCGATTCCGATGAACCGGACCCCGTACCGGGTGCCCCGCTTCCGTCGGTCGAGGCGGTTGAGATGTTCAGCGAGGGCGCGTCGCCCTTACCGCACCCCAGACTCAGGCACACTCCGAGCAGTCCCGCGGCCATCACTCGAATCGCGGGCGAACGTCGATCGGTTCGCATGTCAGAAAACCTCCGTGTTGGATTGGATTCCGTTCGTAGCCACGCTCGCCAGAGCGTGGAAGACTTGACGCAACTTCGGCCACCGCCTGGCGACGGTGGCTACGGGCGACCGTGGCCTTCTCGCGCCGGAATCGGACTTTGGCCGTGACCGGCGTGTTGGGTGGGACAAGTTCAATCGTATCCGGATCGACAATTTGGATGTCGACGACCGCCGCACGTTCGACTCCTTCCATGTGCACTTCGATCCGCGTCTTGTTCCCCTCCGCCGAGAGGAATCGCCACGTACCGCCTTTGGTAACGGCACCCACGACCGGCAACGTCGACTGGACCACGATACGCCCCTCGCGCGTGATCTCCAATTGCATCTGGATTTTTTGCATCAGAGCCCCCGTGATCGACGAGGGATCGACGGTCCATCGCCCGACGATCTTCTCGGCGGGCGAGTTGCCGGGCAACGCGCCGCATCCGCAGACGACGGCCAGGATCGCCGCGATTCCAAGTGCGCGCGCGGACCTCGTGTACCAGACACCGACTTCTTCGATTGGAGCCACGTCGGACCCTTCGAGCCGTGATGAGGTCATACCAACTCTGACCCGTCTTGATTTTGCGCGCCCATCATAGGGTGCGGACGACGAGCCGGTCGAGACAGATTGGGCAAGATGGCTGAGGAAACCGGAAGATTGTCGCAGCCACGCTCGCCAGAGCGTGGAGGAATCGCAGCCACGCTCGCCAGAGCGTGGAGGAATCGCAGCCACGCTCGCCAGAGCGTGGAGGCCTTGACGCGACTTCGGCCACCGTCTGGCGACGGTGGCTACGGGCTACGGGCGACGACGCTCGTCGTGAAAACGGGCGAGCGCGGCCTATAGCGGGGTGGATGTATTCGGTACACTCGAAGGCACTCGATATGCTCCATGCGTCAGGCCGGCCGCGCACGGCACTGGAATTCCCGCCGCACGCATACCGCCGACTCGCACCGACTCGAATCAAGTCCACGACCCATGCAGCGCATCCTGCTCAAATCCAAGATCCACCGTGCCACGGTGACACAAGCCGAGCTCCACTACGTGGGGAGCGTCACGATCGACCAGGCATTGATGGACGCGGCGAATATTGTGGAATTCGAGCAGGTGCAGGTTTACGACATCACCAACGGAAACCGGCTCACGACGTACGCGATCGGCGGTCCGCGCGGATCGGGCGTCGTCTGCATCAACGGGGCGGCCGCGCATCGGATCCACCCCCGCGACCTGGTGATCATCGCCAGCTATGCGCAGTACGACGCTCACGAGTCGTCCGGACACCGGGCGACGATCGTGCATGTCAACGAGCGCAACGAACCGACGCAACCGGCGCATTGAACGTTGTTGGCGCCGCCGACCGACAATTCTGGGGAACGACCATGCCCCGGAACGACACCGAAAAATCGTCGCGCCATGCGGCGCGTCAGGGTCCGGTCGATTGCAGGCGGAAATCGGCGCCGTTGGTGCCGCCGTCGGGAACACTGTACTTTACGTTCGACGTCTCCGCGTTGCCGTAGGCGGGAGGTACCGCGGCCTTCGCAGGCCGTTTGACGCCCGGAATACCGCCACCGGCCGCCTCCAATTGTCCCTCATCCATGCCCGCATCCGGATTGAATCCCTCGATCGTCTCGGAAAACGTCACCGTGTTGTCACCCGGAGTGGCGCCTTGGACGAGTTCGTACTTGCCTTCCGCGTTGGTCTTGCCTTCGCCGACAAACGACGCCGAATTGAATTTGACGACGACGTTGGCGACGGGCTTTCCGTCCACGGTAACGGTACCCGATACGGGGACGGGTTTCGGCGCCTTGGGGCCGCTCGAACAACCGGCCGATCCGATCGCCACGACGAGGGCCAAGGGCAACAGCCTGGTAACGATCCGACGAACCATCATGCGAAGTGCTCCACCGGAAGGACGTAACTTGAGGATGCATGACCTCACAGCGCCGTCGGCCGAAGGCCGGGGCCGCTGCGGCCCGACCTTCCGGCTCGGCGCGCGCCGCGTGGTCGCTGCCGCGACTACAGATCGAGATTGGTGATCGGGTTGCTGTCCTGCAGGAACGCGAGCAGGGCCAGCGTACGGTAATCCATCGTCTGTGACAGGAAGTGCACGGATCCATCCGCGAAGGTGAACTGCGCGCCGGTGGAGTGCTTGCTTCCGAATACCCATGCGTACGTCTTTCGGTCGGCGCGGCCTTGGTAGGGAGCGTTGATATGCCAGTCGCGGGCGTAGAGCAACCAGTTCGCGTCCGTTGGCGGGAGAATGGCGGTGGACGTGATCCCTTGCACGATGCGTCCATGGCAGCAGGTGTGGGATCCGGTCATGCCCCACGGACCGTACGCCGACGAGGTTTTCCATTGGGCCCCGCCCACGGCCTCGCCGATCGCCAGCACGTTGCTGGACCCGTCGAGGATATCCTGGAACCCGGCCGCGCCGTCGTTCCCGAACACGCCGCGCCGGATGTCGGCGGCGAGATTACCCCAGGCTCGATCGTAGTCCGTATGGACGCCCGTCGAGAAGAAGTAGTTCGTGCGATACGCGTTGAGCATCGAATAGAAGTTGGTGCCCGCCTCGTTCCGCCGTTCGCCCTTTCCGGGGCTCGACGGGCATTCCAGGATCGTGACCCGCGAGTTGTACAACCCGTTGTTGATCGCGTCGTTGCCGGCGACCGCATGGCCGTAGGGCGACGACATGCTCGAACACACGCCGAAATTGTACATATCGGAGATGGTGCCCAATTCGAGGAACGGCGCGAGGAGCATCCAGCCGGTCGTGTTCTTCACGCCGCCCCGCGCGGCGTGGTAGGCCGCGTTGTCGTAGCGGCCCGAGCCGAGCAGGGCGGGCGGAAACACCTTATGGGTGTCGTGGTAGTTATGCAGAGCCAATCCGAACTGTTTGAGATTGTTGCCGCAGCTCATGCGCCGCGCGGCTTCCCGCGCGGCCTGGACGGCCGGAAGCAGAAGCGCCACCAAGATGCCGATGATGGCGATCACCACCAGCAGTTCCACCAGCGTGAACCCTCGATTTCGTCGTTGAAACAACGCCATGGCCGGACCTCCTCTAACCAAACCCCAGAACTGTCGAATGACAAAAAAAATAAGAACGGTTCCATCGGGTTGGAATCGCGATGGAGCGAGACATTCAGACAGGCTTCGCAGAGTCTACGCGTTCGGCGGACCGATTCGCAAGCGATTTCTTGAAAAAAATCCCTTGGCGCCCGCGCAACGGGCCTGCCCGCTTGGGGGGCGACCGCCGACCCGCGTCCCGTCATGGACACGGCACCATGCCGGAAGTACAACCGCGCGGACCGCGGGCAGTTCCGCGCTCGAAGGTTAGGATTCTTGGAAACCGCGAATCTCGGGAGGCCTTCCCATGGATCGACGCTTCACACCATGCGCCGCTCGACTCGGCGCGCTCGTTCCGCTTGCCGTCCTCGCGACGGCATGGAGTGCTTCGGGAATGAGGTCGATGGCGTCCCGGACCACCGACCCGGCCGATGTCGCCGACTTCGGCGCGATCGGCGACGGAGTGGCGGACGACACCGATGCCATCCAAAACGCGGTCAACTCCAAGAGGGGCCTCGTCCGATTCGGCGCCGGAGTGTATCGGACGACTCGGCCCATCGTAGTCGATCTCGACGCGGCCGGGCCCGTCTGCCTGGATGGCCAAGGCGTTGCCCGCCTGCGGATGGCGGGTTCCGGTCCGGCGATCCGGATCGTCGGGACCCATTTTCGATCGGCCGATCCCAAGGGATACGAGCCCCGTGTGTGGGAGCGGCAACGGATGCCGATCGTCGAACGGCTGGCCATCGAGGGCGCACACGCCGATTCCGACGGCGTCGAAGCGGTCGGCACGATGCAGTTGACCCTCTCGCGACTCCACATCCGCAACACGCGGCACGCCGTTCGGCTCGTCGAAAACAACCGCAACGTCCTGATCGCCGACTGCCATCTCTATGAAAACCGGGGCGTCGGCGTCTTCTACGATCGGGTCAACCTCCATCAATCCAACATCACGGGATGCCACATCAGCTACAACGCCGAAGGGGGCATCGTGTCGCGGGGCGGCAACGTGCGGAACATCCACGTCACGGGCTGCGACCTCGAAAGCAACATGTCCGAAACGACGGCGCCGACCGCGAACATCCTGATCGACTGCCGGGAGAGCGTGTATGGAACGGCCGAGGTCGCGATCACGGGCTGCACGATCCAGCACAACAACCCGTCCCCGGATTCCGCGAACATCCGGATCTTCGGGGGGAGCCTGCCGATGTCCGACGGACAACCGGTGCGCGAGGGAAACATCGCGATCACCGGCAACGTGCTCAGCGATGTGCAGGTCAACATCCATCTGGTCGAGTGCCGGGGCGTCGCGATCACCGGCAACACATTGTGGCAGGGATATCGCGAGAATCTCCGCTTCGAGAACTGCTCCCACCTCGTGATCGGATCCAACAACCTCGACCGGAATCCCCGCTACGCCTACGGCAACACGGCCGACGCGAACAACGCGGTCGTCTTCCGAGCGTGCGACGACTCGACGATCTCCGGCCTGCACGTCTCGAATGTCCGGCGAACCGAGGCGGGCGTTCTTTTCGAGAACTGCCGTCGCATGAACATCCACGGCTGCACGGTGCTCGACTGCGACGGTCCCGGCATGCTGCTTCGCGGCGTCAACGACTCGACGGTGACCGCGTGCCTGGTCCACGACGCGCGTCCCGGCGCGGCGGCTCCCGCCATCGCGCGGGTGGATTGCGCCAATCTCACGATCGACGGGATGCTCGAAGAGCCGGCTCGGAACGATTAGCCCGGAGGCCATCCGAGATGTCGGCCGCCCAGGAGATGGAAGTGCAGGTGGTCGACGCTTTGTCCGCCGTGCGCGCCGCAATTGGCGACGACGCGGTAGCCGTCGGCCAGCCCGAGCGTGACGGCGAGCGACCGGATGGTGAGCAACAGGTGGCCGAGCAGGGCCTGGTCTTCGGCTCGGGCATCGGCGAGCGAGGGGATCTCTTTCTTGGGGATGACCAGGACATGGGTCGGCGCCTGCGGATGGATGTCCCGAAACGCCATGCAGAGTTCGTCTTCGAAGACGATGTCCGCGGGAATCTCACGATCGATGATCTTGCGGAATAGGGTGCTCATCGCGCCACCTGGATGGTTTGCGGCACGTATGCCATGGGAACGACCGTCAGGCGCCCGCGGTGTCGGCGGACGGGGCGCCGGTTCGGCGACGCGATCGGCGAACGGGCTTGGTGGTCCCCCATTCCCGGGTGAGCGTTTCGAAGACGTCGGGTGATTCGTAGCGGATGACGCCCTTGCCGTCGGGCATCGGTCCGATCAGACCGCGAAAGAGCGGCAGGCCGCGCAGCGAAAGGTCCGTGCTGCAGTCGTCGATCCCGATCTGCATATGGAGCCGCAGCAGCGGTTCGTTGGTCGGATAATCCTTGATGCGGAGTTCGCCGTTCGCGCCCCGTGTCACAACGCGGTACGTCTTGGCCATCGCCTTGCACTCCCCCCAAAATCCGCGCATGCCGTCGGCGCCCCTCGGGACAACCCGTCCGGGGCGCTGCGTCCGTGCTGATCGGGCGATTGCAAGGGTCTGGCAAGACGATTCCCGTTCGATCCGGTCGCGAAAAATGGCCGGACCGGAGGATATCGGGCCGTCTCGAACCCCGCCGCGCAACCTACAAAATCATCAAGGCCATCCGTGCGCCGCGAACTTCCATTCCGCGGGAACCGTGTTGGCCGCGAAAGGAAATATCGGCGTTCGCTCGATAGCCGCGGAGCCATTCTCCAAGCCGCCGCGCATCACGCAGGAACCGACGAACCGGCACGGAATGCACAAGCGGCCCGCCGCCGGTTCCCGCCCCCTGATCGGGTCCGTCGCGGATTCGTTTGTCTTAAGGGTTCGCCTACAATGGCCGCATGAGCAGCACGTCGTCGAAACCGGGATCGAGTGTGACCAGCCGCGGCGTGGAGTTCGCCCGATGGCCGCTCCGCGACTCGCCCTGGACGACGTCCGGCCGGCTCGCCGGCCTGCTCGCGCTGGCCGCGATCGCCGCGTGGAGCCTCGATCGCCCGTGGACCGCCGCGGCCATCGGTCCGCTCTTGCTCCTCACCGTGTGGCGACTCTGGCTGCCGATCCGTTATGGAATCGGACCTCGCGGGATCACGGAACGCACGATCTTCCTGAAACGGCGCATCGCGTGGAACGAGATCGCAGCCATCGAGCACCGGCCTCGAGGCATCTTCGTCGTCGCGAACGCGCCTCGGCCGTTCCCCGGCGTCGCTCGCACGGCCTGGATTCCGTTCCCCGCCGATCAGGTCGATCGATTGAGGGCCCTATGCGATGCGTTCGGGCCCGGCGGGGACGCCGACAGACCCGCGCCTCCCGCCTGAATTGACCTCGCCTTGGATGGCCGTTTTCCGATACCATACGGCGGCATGAGTCCGAATCAACGGACCGCACGGATGCGGGTCCGCGCGTTGGACCGGCGGGCTGAGCGGCCCGCCGGCCCGTCGTCTCGCGCCGATCGCGGCCGAAACCCGCGCGACCGAAGCCTGAAGGAATGGGCATGAATGAAACGCAACGGTTCGACGTGTACCGTTCGATGGCCGTCGCGCGGCGCGTGGACGAGATCGAGCAGGAGATGGTGCGTCGCGGCGAGGGCTACTTCCACGTGTCGGCCGCCGGACATGAAGGCTCGGCGATGCTCGCCCCGTTCCTGCGGCCCGGCGATTGGCTCTTGCCCCATTACCGAGACAAGGCGTTGATGCTTGCCCGCGGATTCCCCGCGCGGGGTTTCTTGGATGCCGTTCTTTGCAACGACGGATCGGCGTCGAAGGGGCGGCAGATCTCGGCCCACTTGAGCGACCCGGACCGGCGGATCGTCAGCATGGCGGGGCCCGTCGGCAATGCGACGCTGCACGCCGCCGGGATCGCCGCGGTCGTGAAAGCGAGCGAGCCCGGCATGATCGTGGTCTGCTGCCTGGGCGACGGAACGACTCAGGAAGGCGAAGTCTACGAGGCGATCGCCGAGACCGCGCGCGAGAACCTCCCCGTCCTCTTTGTGATCGAGGACAACCGCTGGGCGATCTCGACGCATACCGCGGGCCGGACGTTTTATCGGCATCGGGGAGGATGGTCGAGCGAATTCCATGGCATCCCCATCGACCGGATGGATGGCCGGCTTCCCGAACAGACGCTCGACGTCTTCGAGCGTCTTGTCGCGGCCGTCCGGTCGGGAAACGGCCCTCGACTGGTTGTGATGGATGTCGAGCGATTGGCGAGCCATACGAACGCGGACGATCAGCGCATGTATCGTGATGAAGGAGAAATCCGGCGCGCCGCGGCGACGGGCGATCCGTTCCAAAACTATCGATCGTGGCTGCTCGAGCGCGGTGCCGCGCCCGATGCCCTCGCGCGGATCGACGAGGAAGCTCGACGGATCGTCGCGCATGCCGAATCCGAATCGCTCGCGCTCGGCGATCCGATCGTCGAGCGATCGTCGCGCATGCCGATTCACGTGGAATGGACGCATCCGTCGCGCGAGCGGACCGCGGGCATCGTGCCGGGCGGGCTCGCGATGAAGGACGCGATCCGGGGCGTCCTGCGCGACCGCCTGGAACACGACGAGCGGGTCTGGTGCTGGGGCCAGGACATCGAAGACCCCAAAGGCGACGTGTTCGGCGTCACGCGCGGGTTGAGCACGGCGTTTCCGGGCCGCGTCCGCAACGCGCCGCTCGCCGAAGCGACGATCGTCGGAGCGGCGGTCGGCCGCGCGCTGGCGGGCCAGCGGCCCGTCGCCTTCGTGCAATTCGCCGACTTCCTGCCGCTCGCGTTCAATCAGATTTTCTGCGAGATGGGAACGATGCACTGGCGGTCGAACGGCGGATGGCGCGCGCCGGTGATCGTCATGGCGCCGAACGGCGGCTACCGGCCCGGCCTGGGCCCGTTCCATTCGCATTCCATGGAATCGATCCTCGCCCACGTGCCGGGCATCGACGTGTTGATGCCTTCGACGGCGAGCGACGCGGCCGGATTGCTCAACGCGGCGTTCGCCTCGGAGCGTCCGACCCTCTTTCTCTATCCCAAGAGCCTACTCAATGATCCCGCGCACGCGACGGCCCCGCGCGTGGATGACCAGTTCGTGCCGATCGGCGTCGCTCGAAAGGTCCGCGCCGGCCGCGATATCACGCTCGTCGGATGGGGCAACACGGTCCGGCTCTGTTCGCGCGTCGCGGAGACGCTCGAGTCGGCGGGTGTCGAGGCGGAGGTGGTCGACCTGCGATCGATCTCGCCGTGGGACGAACACACGGTCCTCGCGTCGGCCGAACGGACCGCTCGGCTCCTGGTCGTCCACGAGGACAACCTCACGTGCGGCTTCGGCGCCGAGATCCTCGCGACGGTCGCGGAAAAGGCCCGCGTTCCCGTCGCCATGCGGCGCGTCGCGCGCCCCGATACGACCCTTCCGTGCAACTTCGCGAACCAGTCCGAACTGTTGCCGTCGTTCCGGACCATCTTGGATGCGGCCGCCGACCTGCTGCGGCTCGATGTCGAATGGCGCGAACCCGCCGCGCGGCCGGAAGACGGAACACGGATCATCGAGGCGATCGGGTCGGGGCCTTCCGATGAAGCGGTGACGCTCGTGGAATGGCGCGTCGAGCCGGGCGCGAACGTGACGCGCGGCCAAGTCGTCGCGTCGCTGGAGGCCACCAAGAGCGTGTTCGACTTGAGCGCGCCGTGCGATGGCGAGGTCGACCGTCTCCACGCGGAACCGGGCGAATCGGTCGCCGTGGGACGTCCCTTGCTCACGCTGCGGGCCGAACGATCGGAGTCGCGGGTGCGGGCCGTCGCCTCCGAATCGGCCGCGGTTCCCGTATTGGCGCGACGCCCCAATGCGCTGGCGATCCACGTCGCGCATGCCGACGGAAAACGGCGGATGTACGACGTCGGCGTCTCCTCCGTCGCGACCACGACCGGCGGACGCGTCGTCACCAACGAGGAATTGCTCGGCCTCCACGCTCCAATGACCTCGAACGACGTCCTGCGGCGCACGGGCATCGAACAGCGGTACTGGGCCCTTCCCGGCGAAACGGCCGTCGGACTCGCCGCGAAAGCCTGCTGGTCGCTCCTCGACCGCGAACGCCTCCTCATCGATGATCTCGATCTGGTCATCTGCGCGACGACCAGCCCGACATCCGTCACGCCGTCGATGGCCTGCCAGGTGCTCAGCGCGCTGGCCAACCGGCGGACCGGCTCGTACCTGCAAGCCTACGACATCAACGCCGCGTGCTCGGGATATCTCTACGCGCTCCAATCGGGATTCGATTTCCTGCAGAGCCGCCCCGACGGGCGCGTGCTCGTCGTGACGGCCGAACTGCTCTCTCCGCTGCTCAACCCAAACGACTTCGACACGTCGATCCTGTTCGGCGACGCCACCAGCGCGACGGTCCTCTACGGCGAATCGCACATCGACCGAGCGCAGGCCCAGCTCTACCGGCCCGAACTCTCGGCGAACGCCGAGGACGGCAGCACGCTGTCGGTACCCCTCGCCCACGACGGCTATATCCGGATGAAAGGCCGGCGCGTCTTCACGGAAGCCGTTCGCGCGATGGTCGCCAGCCTGAACCGCGCGTGCGACCGGCAAGGCCTGACCGTCGATGACCTCGCGCTCGTCGTGCCCCACCAGGCGAACCAGCGCATCCTCGACGCCATCCGGAACCGCATCCCCGTTTCCGTCTACAGCAACATCCGCCGCTACGGCAACACGTCGTCCTCGAGCATCCCCCTTTGCCTCTCGGAATTGCTCGAAACGACACCCGCCGAGAGCCGCCTGGGGTTGTGCGCGTTCGGAGGAGGATTTACGTTCGGGGCCGGCATCCTTCGCAAAACCGCGTGATCGATGGTGCACCGATGAACCCGACCTCCCCGCGCATCGGCATCGTTACCGTTTCGGATCGAGCGAGCCGAGGCGAATACGAGGATCGCGGCGGCCCCGCGATCCGCGAATACCTCGACGAAGTCCTCGCGTGCCCTTTCGCCGTCGAGTCCCAAATCGTGCCCGATGAACGGGAACGCGTCGAGGACGCCCTCCGGTCGCTGTGCGATCGGTCGGCCTGCTGCCTGGTCATCACGACCGGCGGAACGGGACCCGCTCCACGCGACGTCACACCCGAGGCGACCGAGGCCGTTTGCGGGAAGATGATGCCCGGGTTCGGGGAACGCATGCGGGAGGTCTCGTTCCAAAAAGTCCCGACCGCTATCCTCTCGCGGCAAACGGCGGGCATCCGAGGCCGAAGCCTTGTCATCAATCTCCCGGGTCAACCCCGCGCTATCCGCGAATGCCTCGATGGTGTCTTCGCCGCGATCCCGTATTGCATCGACCTGATCGGCGGCCCCTTCCTCACGACCCGCGAAGACCGGATCGTCGCTTTCCGACCCAGGAAATGAGCCTTCGAGCGGCATTCGTGTCCCTCCTCCCCCTTTCCCATTCTCCGCGTTCCAAGAATGGTCGCCGCCCGGCGAATAGCTAGCGATACGATATCACGTGGATATCTGGGTTCGATTCGGGGCGTCCAGGTGGGAGGGGTCGATGAGCCGGGAAAAGAAGTGTACCGAGTATCGGAACGGATGGACCATGCTGGTTGCGAACGTGTTCCTGGTGATCGCGGGCGCATGCCTGTTCTTCTTTGCGATTCCGAAACTGGATCATCCGAGCCAATACTACTGGATGGGTCCCGTGCTGCTCGCCGCGGGTATCCTGGTCGTCGTGCTGGGCGTGCTCATGCTGTGCGGCCACTTCACGTTGCAGCCGAACGAGTCCCGTGTCCTGATCCTGTTCGGGGACTATCGAGGCACCGTTCGCGAGAGCGGTTTTTTTTGGACGAATCCGTTCATGACGAAATCGCGGTTGTCGCTTCGGTCGAGGAGCTTTGAAACGCAGAAGCTCAAGGTGAACGACAAGAACGGCAATCCGATCGAGATCGCGGCGGTGGTCGTCTGGTACGTGCATGATTCGGCGCAGGCGTTGTTCGACGTGGACCACTACGAGAAGTACGTGGCGACGCAAAGCGAATCGGCCTTGCGGCATCTCGCCAACTCCTACGCCTACGACCACGGCGAGGCGGGCGAAGTGACGCTCCGTTCGGACGTCGACGAGGTTTCGCACGCGTTGCGGAACGAACTGCAGGCCCGGCTCGCCAAGGCCGGCGTCATGACCGACGAGGCGCGGATCACGCACCTCGCCTACGCGCAGGAGATCGCCGGGGCCATGTTGCGGAGGCAGCAGGCGGAAGCGGTGATCGCCGCGCGGCAGAAGATCGTGCACGGAGCGGTCAGCATGGTCGAGATGGCGCTGAAGGAGCTCGCCGAGAAACAAGTCGTCCGACTCGATGACGAGCGGAAGGCGGCCATGGTCAGCAATCTGCTGGTCGTGCTGTGCGCCGAGACCGAGGCGCAGCCCGTGATCAACGCGGGAACACTCTACAACTAACGCACCTTCCAGGACGGTTGGACCGGCAATGGCGGAACGGCGGGCGATCTTGCTGCGCATCGACGGCGATCTGCACGAGGCGATTCGGACGTGGGCCGAGCGGGAAATGCGCAGCGTCAACGGTCAAATCGAGTACCTTCTCCGGCAGGCCGTGCGATCGAGGCGATCCGAGGTAAAGCCATCCGAGGAGAAGGCCCGCCGTCGATCGGCGGACGGGGAAACGGCGTGACGCCGAGCCGACATGCGACGGACGCCGGCCCGAATTGTCCCACGGACGATCGGCGCGATCAACCAGGTCCGCTTTCGGCGCGTCCCACGAGCGGAGTTCGACCAGCGTGTACATCCATTGTAGCCGTCCATCCGGCTCAACGTGCGGTACATCGAGCTACGCGGTGAACGGGCCGTTCCGCAATTGGCCGGCTTGCCGCTCGATCCCACCGGGAACTCGGATCATGGATTGCTCGGGCATCCTGGCATCCCTTCCCGATTCTGTGAGCTTTAGCGACCCACATTTTCAGGAAGGATGCCTTTTTCACGAATAGCCGTTTCTCGGCCCAGTCCGACTTACGTCCAATAACACCGACCGCTCCTCGATTTCCCCACGGAAAGCGCGCACCAGAGAGACTACACGCCGATCGGGACGGTATACTCGAACCGTCGTCGCGGCCCCACGCACCCAGGATCGGACCACCGTCCTCCGACACCGATCGGTCACCATAGGAGCGTGATTCATGATGCGCAGTCCGCTTACTTTTCGCGTGTCGTCCGTGTTCGGGTGGGTGATGGTCGGGATCGGACTGGTTGATGGCCATCCACTCGCCGCTCGGGCGGCCGATCCGGCGATCTACTCCGATCGCCCGAACGCCGTCGCGTTTCCGCCGCAACGCGCGAAGTTCGTCCGGTTTGTGATCCACGGCAGTACCGGCGGCCAGCCTTGCATCGATGAACTCGAAGTCTTCGCGAACAAGGGAACCGACAATCTCGCGCTCGCCGAACGCGGCGCCAAACCGGAGGCTTCGTCGTGCCTTTCGGGCTATCATCAGCACGCGATCGCCCACCTGAACGACGGCCGATACGGCAACGAGTTCAGTTGGATTTCGGCCGGCGAATCGGACGAATGGGCTCAGATCGAACTCGCCGAACCGGCGGAAATCGCCAAGGTCGTCTTCTCGCGGGACCGCGATCGGCAATACGCGGACCGGGTCCCCATTCGATTCGAGATCCAACTCTCGATGGACGGCCTGGAATGGACGACCGTGCGGCGGGTCGAATCGCGGGCCGGTGAAGTCGCGTTGCACCGACCGGGTGGGCCCGGAAATCTGCCTCCACCCGCGCCGTCCCCCGTTCCGCTGGAACACGCGGTCGCGTCGTCCGACGCGTTATCCGATGGCATGCTGCGCGAGGCGTTGCTCGGCGAGGAGCATGCCTGGCTCAAGGTCCACGGCCACGCCGACCTGAGCGATCGATTGATACCGTACAACGGCCGCGTCCAAGAATACCCGCGGCGTTTGGCCGAGGACCGCGTTTCGCTTCCGACCTTCGCATCGCCGCCGAGCCTCGATGGCCGGATCGACGACGCATGTTGGAAGTCGGCATCGCGCGGCGTCGCCCGTGTCGCGCACCCATTGGACTTCGACGTCGGACCGCTCGTCGAATCGGCCGTTCTCGCCGGACATCACGGCGACGATCTCTACTTGGCGATCACGGTGAACCGCTTACTCAGTTCGCACGTCGCCGTGATTTCCTCGGCGACCGGCGCCGACATGGGGCTCCTGCGCATCGACGGCGATCGGCTTGTGTTCGAGCGATACGCGGCGGGTGGCGGCGTCGAACGGAGCGAACCGATTGATGGAGCATGGAACGCCGATTACACGTGCATCGAGGCGCGGATCCCGCTCGGATTCTTCGACGGCTGCCGCGAAACGGGCCTTCGGATCGGACTGGGGCTTGGCGGCCGCCATACGCCGATCCGCGGACAAGGCGTGAGCTTCACGCGGTTTTCGCGCATCGCGGTCGCCCAGGTCGGGCCGGCCATTCGCGGCGTGTTTCAGGTCCGCATCAGCGCGGCGCCCGGCGGTGGACCGATCACCTGCGCGCTGTCGGCGCCCGGCGTCGATCGAACGGTCGTGCTTGCGGCCGGCGAATCGATCGACATCGCCGTCGAGGGACAGGGAGCGATCGGACCGGAGGCGGCTTTCGCGGTGCGCACCGACGAGGGGGACGACTGCGAGATCCACCTCTTCCGATACGATCCGCTGTTCCGCGCGCTGACCTCATTCGAGGAAATGATCGAGCGGTTCGCGCGGCAAGGTCATGATGTGGCGGTCGAACGCCGTGAATGGACCGCGCTGTTCGAGCGGCATGCGGCGCTGTGCGCCGCGCCGGTTCCCGACCCGGCCGCCGAACGGCTCGCGTTCCTCGACGCGCGCCGCGCGAAACGAAAACTCTTTTTCCGCGAACCCGGATTGACCTCGATCGAAAACATCCTGTTCGTGAAGCGGCACGCGTTCGAGCCTTCGCACAACTACAGCGATTTGCTCGACGCGCCCTATCGTCCGGGCGGCGGCGTCTTCGTCCTGCGGATTCCGCGCGTGGACGGACGCCTCGATCCCGACCGCGCCCGCGCCGACCGCCTTTTTGAATCGGGAGGGGGTATCGCTCGGGATCCGGCGGCGTCATTCGACGGCAAGAAGGTCTATTTCGGATACCGGCCCTCGCCCGATGGGTACTTCCACATCATGGAGATGCGCTCCGACGGCGGCATGCCTCGTCCGCTCACCGACGGCCCGTTCCACGACTACTGGCCTTGCCCGCTCCCCGACGGCGGACTCGCCATGATCAGCACGCGATGCAAGGCGCGGTTCATTTGCTGGCGGCCGCAGGCGGCCGTCCTGTTTCGCATGGACGCCGACGGCAACGACGTCCGACCTCTTTCGTACGCGAATCTGACCGAATGGGGTCCGTCGGTCATGAACGACGGACGCATCATCTGGCAACGGTCGGAGTATATCGACAAAGGCGCCGACTTCAGCCACACGCTCTGGGCGATCCGTCCCGACGGAAGCCATCCCGAACTGGTTTTCGGAAACGACATCATCCAACCGAACGGTTTCGCGAACGGGCGCGAGGTGCCGGGCACGGGTGAGTTCCTATGCACGTTGATCTCGCATTTCGGCGACCTCAACGGCCCGCTCGCGCTGGTCGATCCGGGGCAAAGCAGATTCAGCGATCGGGCGATCACGACGTTGACTCCCGAAGTTCCCTGGCCGGGAAACTGGCCTCGCGAGGAGTGTTTCCGCGACGGCGTTCCGCTTACGCGGGATTGCTTCCTTTGCGCGCACGCGCCCCGCGACCAGTTCGGGCTCTGCGTGCTCGATCGATTCGGCAATCGCGAGATGCTCTATCTCGATTCGGAGATCGGCAGCATGTGCCCGACTCCGCTCATGCCTCGGCCGATCCCTCCCGCGTTGGAATCGAAGTTCGCCGACGAGGAGACGCCGGGCGAGCTGTTTGTGGCGGACGTCTATCGGGGGATCGAGGAACAGGTTCCGCGCGGCACGATCAAGTTCTTGCGGATCAGCCAGGAAATCCGCGCGGACCTGGATCGCATGCCCGATGGAACGTATCGCTACGACCATCCCGAGTTCCAGGACTGGTACGCGACGCCGATCCACAAGGTGAGCGGTCCGTTCGGATGGCCGTCGTACGTCGCGAAGGGAACGCTGGGTCTCGTGCCCGTCGAGGAAGACGGATCGGCCCGATTCCTGGTTCCACCCGGCAAGGTGCTCTACCTGCACGCGCTCGACGCGCGGCTCCACGAAGTCCAGCGGATGCGGAGCGTGGTGCAATTGCAGCCGGGCGAGAAGCGGGGATGCATCGGCTGCCACGAGAGCCGCAGCGCCGCGCCGCCCACCCGCGCTCCGCTTGCCCTCCTTCATCCGCCGCGCGAGGTCGAAGGTCCGTCGTGGGGCGCCGGCCCCTTTGCGTATGAAACGGTCGTGCAACCGGTATGGAATGAACGATGCGTTTCCTGCCATAACGCGTCCGATCCTATGAAGATCGACCTGAGCCCCACGCTCGACGCCGAGAAAGTCCCGGCTTCCTACCGCACACTCATCGCGCAAGGCTGGGTGCATTACCTCGACTGCGGCTATAACTCGGGCGGAAACGAGAAGCGCGAACCGCTCACGTTCGGCACCATCAAGAGCAAGATCTGGAGCGTGCTCGATGCCGAACATCACGGCGTCGCGCTCACGCCCGACGAGAAGCACCGCGTCACGTGCTGGATCGACCTGAATTGCCCGCTATGGCCCGATTACCAGTATCGGGGGAATCGTCCGAGCGTCGCGCCGACCGCGCCGGGTGTGGCGTCGAGCCAGTAGTAACGAAAGGACTTCTTGGCATGGGCGTTCGACGGATGATCGCTGGCGCGGTGTTGGTTGCCGCCGGATCGACGTTTTCCGCAACGGTTCGCGCACAATCCCCGGGGCCACTCGCCGAGTTCGCGGGCGAGGCCGACGATTCGCTCGCGCGGCGCATCGAACCCGGGTCCGACGATTCGGTCCTCCCCCGGGGCGTCGCGCCGGATGCGTTCGTCCAGCGCGTGCGACATCAAGAAAAAGTCGACGGCGACTCACGGGAAACGACGACTATCGATCCGGCGACCGGCTTGGTAATCGTCCGCACGTCGAGGTGGCACGCCGATCGGCGGCTCGTCGAACTGCGAACGGTTGTGCGGAATGAAGGCGAGCGGGAAATCGAGCTTGAAGAAGCCGCCGTCGCCGATTGGCGATTCCGGGTCCTTGATGGCCAGGATGGCGCTCGGTATCGCACGCTCGCCTATCGCAACGAAACCTGGTACGGCTCAACATTCTGGACGGGGCCCGATTGGACGCGGGTCGGCAAGGACTGGCAACATTCGGGAAACGGTACGCCGAGCGTTCGCCGATTCCGCGCGCCGCGCGCGGGACATGTCATCATAACGGGAAGGGCCTACAAGGCGGACACGAACGGCGGAGACGGCGTGGGACTCACCATCCGCCACGGCGCGCGGGATGTATGGCGGGCTGAAATCGCAGGGGACGACGCGGCGGGGGTGGAACCCCGCGTCGAACTCGATCTCCACGAAGGCGACGCCGTCCGGTTCGTCGTCGACAAACGGGGGCAGATCACGTGTGATACGACGCGCTGGGACCCCGTGATCGCGTATGACGACGGCGAACGGTATCAGGCGTCGGGGGGTTTCCGAGCTTGCGAGGAGGCATCGCGGCCGGCGCGCGGCGATCGAGCGGGCAACGACTCGGATTTGGCGCGCGGCGCGTCGTCGCCGTGGCATTATGAAATGGAAGTCGCGCCGCGCGAATCGCTCGGACTTCCCCGTATCCACACCTACGCGCGCAATCTCGACCTGCGCGACACGCCCATCCTCGCCGGAGAATCGACCGAATGGACGCAGCGCGACGCGATGCCCGTGTTGATCCTGGCCGACGCGGAAGACAAGAGCGGGCTAGTCGCCGTGATGCCGACCGATTCGCCTTGGATGGCGCGATCGACGATCGGCCGTGACGGCGTATGGCGTTTCGCGTGGCGATCGGGCGAGGCGGGCGCGCCTTCCGTGCGGGTCGCGCCCGGCGAATCGATGCGATTGCCGCCCGTTGTGGTCGGCGCCTATCGCGGCAACTGGCTCGCCGGCGCTCGACGATCGAACGAAATACTCCGCGCGGACGAACTCGACGGCATGCGCGCGACGCGCGATCGGTTAGCCGAATCGGCGAGCTGGTCGGCGGGTTCCCCCCGGCCCCATTCCGGCGGCCAGAATGGCGATGCCCAGCGGTCGACGCGCGAGCCGTTCGAGATCGACTTCTGGACGATGGTGCTCGATGATTGGAGGCGCCAGGACAAGCTGGATGGGCCGACGTCCGGCGCGCCGCGGGAAGCCGCGCGCCGGCATGCGGGATCGGCGCGTCGTCTGCTCACCGAACTGCGTGTCCGGAACGGTTCGGACTTCCTGGCGGACGAGGAACGACGGCTCGAGGAACTGGAACAGCGGGCGGCGGCGGAAGGAAGCGGGACCGAGGCGAACCGCGGGCTTTACCTCGCGATCCGCTGGCTCAAACGGCGGATCGCGCTCGCCAATCCCCTGCTGAACGGCCCGGTCGTTTTTTGCAAAAACGCGCCTACGTCGTACAGCCACCAGGTCATGCAGTACTACGGATGGCGAGCTCGGCCGGGCGGCAGCCTGTTCGTACTCGAACATCCCGGCCACTCGCTCCGCACGCGCGATATCCTCGACGGAAGGCTCCAGCACGGCAGCATCCTGGAGCCGCGGCTATCCTATGACGCGCGGCGCATTGTGTTCTCCTTCGTCGATTGTCCGCGGTTGGATTACGATCCGGACACACTGGACAACAGCGTCGATGAGGCGTTCTATCACGTGTATGAGGTCGGCGTGGACGGAACCGGGTTCAGGCAACTGACCGAGGGCCCGTACGACGACGTCATGCCGACGTATCTCCCCGACGGAGGGATCGCGTTTTGTTCCTCGCGCCGGAAGGGGCACTCGCGATGTTTTGGCGGCCAGTTCAGCGGACGGTGGCAGGTTTACACGCTGCACCGGATGGACGCGGACGGCTCGAATATCCGGACGCTCTCGTATCACGACACGAACGAGTGGTTTCCCGCCGTTTCGAACGACGGCGCGATTCTCTACAGCCGATGGGACTACATCGATCGCGACGCCGTGACGCACCAGAACCTATGGTCAACTCGGATCGACGGAACGAATCCGGTCGCCGTGTGGGGCAATGCGACGGAGAGCCCGCACTGCACGTTTCAGATCCAGCCGATTCCGGGTAGCTCGAAGATCGCCTTCACGGCATCGGCCCACCATTCGATCACCGCGGGCTCGATCGTGGTTGTCGATCCGGCGCGGGGCGATGATGGGGAACAGGCCCTTCGTCGCATCACGCCCGAGGTTCCGTTTCCGGAGGCCGAGGGGATGGACCTTCGCGAGTACTATACGGCGCCCTCGCCGCTTTCCGAGGATTTTTTCCTGGTCGCCCACAGCGACAAGCCGCTCGTCTTCGAGCCCGGCGCGAACGACCCCGCCGCGCTCGGCATATACCTGCTGGACGCGTTCGGCAATCGGGAGTTCCTTTATCGCGATCCGAATATCGGCAGTACGAATCCGTGTCTGCTTCAGCCGCGCGACATGCCGCCGGTTGTGACGAGCGGTCTGGCGAACGACGCGCCCGATACGGGTGTCATGACGGTGGTCGACGTCTATGAAGGGCTCGGCGACGTCCCGCGCGGAACGATCAAGGAACTCCGGATCATCCAGATTTTTCCGAAGACGACGCATGTCGCCAACGCACCGTTGATCGGCATGGCCGGTGAGGAGAACGCGCGCGCCATTCTCGGCACGGTGCCGATCGAGGCCGATGGTTCGGCGCACTTTATCGTGCCGGCGCGAAAACCGATCCTGTTCCAGACGCTCGACCAGGACGGATTCGCCTACCAGACGATGCGATCGCTGACGTACGTTCAGCCGGGCGAACGCACATCGTGCGTCGGCTGCCACGAGAGCCGGATGATCGCGCCGACGCGGGTCGACGCGCTCGCGGCGCGGCGCGCTCCGTCGATCATCGAGCCGGGAGAATTGGGCGGCCGGCCTTTTTCATTCGTCGAGATCGTGCAGCCGGTGCTCGATCGCCACTGTGTCGCGTGCCATGATGGGGAATCGCCCGACGGCGGCATCGATCTCACGGCGACGCCGCATGGAGGATTCACTCGATCGTATGTCGCGCTGTGCGGCGATCGCAATTTTTCGGGAGGAGGAACCAATCCCGTGAACGCGGCCGAAGCGCTTGTGCCTCGATTCGGGGCGCGCAATCGCATCCAAACAACGCCGCCCGGCGGCATGTACGGCGCGCTCGGAAGCCGGCTCATCAAGATCCTCAAGGTCGGCCATCACGACGTCCGCTTGACGGATGGCGAATATCGACGCTTGGCCGCATGGATCGATTGCAACGCCGTTTTTTATGGCGTCTATCACCCCGACGACCAGGCGAGGCAACTTCGCGGCGAGGTCTTCGGCATGCCGGACGTCCAGTGAGGGCCGGACAACGGGGTGAACGATCGGCTCCTTGTGTCGAGGAGTCTCGCGGATCGCACTCAAACATTCAAGAGGCCGGCCCCTTGGATCGCGTCAAGCAGCACGAGGACTGCGGTGAGCGCGAGCGGCAGGGTCGCATTGTCGAGGCCATGGGGAGACAGTGCTTCAATAAGCGTGGCCGTGACACCGAGCGGAATCGCCACGATCGTCGTCGACACGATCGCCGTCGCCGAGAACGGTTCGCAAAGGAAGACGCCGAATACGGTACCGGCGAAGAAGCGGACATCGGTCGCGCCCTCGTCAAGCATCTCCGCTATCATGGATGGAGCGGGCGCGGAACTCGCCAACGGTCGGATACGGCTTTTCCGAGGGAACTTTTCCGAGGGAACTTTTCCGAGGGATATGTATGATGCGATATCGCGTCCTCATTGAGCTGGATGAAGACGGCGTCTACGTCGCCGAAGTCCCGGCGCTTCCCGGTTGTATTTCGCAAGGGAAGACGCGTAGGGACGCAATCGACAACATCAAGGAGGCCATCGCCGGATATCTGGAGAGCCTTCAGGCACGCGGCGAACCCGTTCCTCCATCGATTGGCGAAGAGGTGGTGGAGGTCACACCGTGACGGCATTGCCGGCCGTTTCCGGCCGTGAGGTGGTCAAGGCACTGGAGAAGGTCGCGTTTGCCCTCGATCGTCAGCGAGGCAGCCACATGATTCTCCGACAGCAAGCCCCGCCTCACCGACGCTTGACCGTTCCCGACCATCAGGAGGTTGCCAAAGGGACATTGCGCGCGATCATTCGACAGGCTGGGCTAACCGTTGAGGAGTTCCGAGACCTACTTTGACGGAATGGCCGCCTCGCGAGTCGCGACACGTCACTTTCCGCCCATCGCATGCGACGCCCGGATCGCCTGATCGCCTCGCGGAATTCAGCGAAAGTCCTGCGACTTCGGCTTCGGCCCTTCTGTTGGCACGGCCCGGAAAACCGGCTAGAGTAGCTGTACATTCCCGAGTCTTCCCACCACGTCGCGGCGAGCCAGGAAAATCGTCGCGCCGATCACCATCATGCCCGGAAGGACGCGACGTATGACGAAGGCATCGACGAACCTCACGGCCGATTCGCGGACGGCCTCGCGCCGGTTCCGATCCTGGTTCCTGGCCGGCTTGGCGATTGGACTTCTGGGAATGGTCGGCGAGGCGTCGAGCCAGCCGCCGTCCCAGCCTGAAGGGAAGCAGCCGAAGGGCGACGCGGCGTCCTACGACGCGCCGCCCGGTCCTTCGGCCTGTGCCCAGGAGGGCCAGACGTTCACGATCGCGGCCTGGGCGTTCCATCGAGGAAACGCCAAGACATTCACGACGACGTGGGCCGACGCGGGTCCGATGGTCGCATTCAGCGGCGACTCGCCCGTGCTGATCGAATACGACATCGACTTTCCCGTGGCGGCCGAATACACGCTGAGCATCTACTACGCGGCGCAGGACGCGCGGCCCGTCGATCTGTTTCTGGACGGCAAGTCCCACGGCAAGTGCTGCCGGTCGGCGACGGGGAGCTGGAACACGAGCGGCGCGAAGTGGGAAACGACCGCGACGCTTCCGATCGCGCAAGGCAAACACACGATCAAGCTCGTTCGCGACAATGATTTTCCCCACGTCGTCGCGCTGCGGTTCGCATCGTCCGTCCCTTTTCCGGAGGGATGGCAGCTCGTTCGCGATGGCGCGAGGAACCTCGACAGTCCCCCGCCCCTTCCGTCCTATGTGCGATACACGGCCGATTACGTCGACACGGCCGCGCTGCGGCGAGCGATCGACGATCTCATGGCGACCCACGGGCCCGCCTACCCGCGCGGCGCGGATTATCTGAAGCGGCTGGATGAGCTGGAGAAGCGGGCTTCAAGCGGCGACAAGGGCGGCGACAAGGGCGGCGACAAGGGCGGCGACAAGGGCGGCGGCAAGGGCGGCGGCAAGGGGGCGCCCGAACCCGGCAAGGAGACGACCGCCGCGCTCGCCGCGCTCCGCCGTGAAGCGCTGCTCGATAACCCGCTCATCGATTTCCAAAACCTCCTGGTGATCCAACGCGACGCGAACGCGCCGAGCCTCGGGTTGCCGCGCAACTGGGAGAGCAATTCGAGCCTGCCGCACACGGGATACAACGACGAGATCGTCGTCGTGCCGATCCGGGGTGGAGACGACGCGCCGATGACGTCGGTCTTCAAGCCGGCGGACGGCCGATTCGTCGGCGATCTGGACCTTCATTACGACGCGGACCGCATGCTCGTTTCGATGCCCGCCGACAACGGGCGCTGGCAGGTTTTCGAGTTGCGGACGGACGGCACCGGCCTGCGGCGGCTCACCGGAGAACAGCCCGACGTCGACAGCTACGACGCGTGCTATCTCCCCAACGGCAAGATCATCTTCACATCAACGGCGTGCTTCGCGGGTGTGCCGTGCGTCTACGGCGCCTCGCATGTCGCGAATCTCTATTTGATGAACGGTGACGGCAAGGAGATCCGCCAGCTCTGCTTCGATCAGGAACACGATTGGTGCCCGACCGTGATGAACGACGGCCGCGTGCTTTATACGCGGTGGGAATACACCGACACGCCGCACTCGAACACGCGGCTCCTGTTCCAGATGAATCCCGATGGAACGGAACAAGCCGAGTTCTACGGGAGCAACTCGTATTGGCCCAATTCGTTCTTCTACACGCGGCCGATCCCCGGACATCCCACGAAGGTCGTGTCGGTGATTGGCGGCCACCACGACAATCCGCGGATGGGCGAGCTGGTCGTGTTCGATCCGGCGATCAGCCGCCAGGAGGCGGGCGGCGCGATCCAACGCATTCCCGGCCATGGAAAGCCGGTCGAGGCGATCATCCGCGACGGTCTCACGACGAACAGTTGGCCGAAGTTCCTGCATCCCTATCCGCTGAGCGACAAGCACTTCCTGGTCGCCTGCAAGTTGACTCCCCAATCGCTTTGGGGCATCTATCTGGCCGACATCTTCGACAATTTCGTGCTGATTCGGGAGTCGGCCGACCACGCGTTGCTCGAACCGGTTCCCCTGCGCAAGACACGGAAGCCGGCGGCGATCGGCGAGAAGATCGACCTGGCGAAGAAGGACGCGACAATCTACATCTCGGACATCTATGAAGGGGAGGGGCTGAAGGGCATCCCCCGCGGCACGGTCAAGTCGCTTCGGATCTTCACCTATCATTTCGCCTATCAAAACATGGGCGGACTGCTCGGCGTGATCGGCATGGACGGACCGTGGGACATCAAGCGGGTGATCGGTACGGTGCCCGTCCACGAGGATGGCTCGGCGAAGTTCTCCGTTCCCGCGAACACGCCGATCTCGATCCAACCGCTCGACGGCGAGGGCAAGGCGCTCCAACTGATGCGGAGTTGGATGACGGCCATGCCGGGCGAGAGTGTTTCGTGCGTCGGCTGCCACGGTTCGCGGAGCGACGCGCCGCGCACAAAGCCGACACTCGCTCAAATCCGCCCGACATCGAAGGTCAAACCATGGTATGGGCCGACGCGCGGGTTTAGTTTCGCGCGCGAGGTCCAACCGGTGATCGACAAGTACTGCGTCGCGTGCCACGACGGGGCGCCCACGTCGGACGGCCGACCGATTCCCGATCTGCGCGGCACGGTGATGATCAAGGATTGGAGCTCGGTCACGCCCGGCAACGGCGGCGCCCATGCCGGAAAATTTTCGGTCGGATACGCCGAACTGCATCGATTCGTCCGGCGGCCGGGCATCGAGAGCGATTACCACATGCTCGAGCCCATGGAATACCACGCCGACACGACGGAGCTTGTCCAGATGCTCTTGAAGGGGCATCACAACGTCAAGCTCGACGCCGAAGCGTGGGACCGGATCATCACGTGGATCGACATGAACTGCCCTTATCACGGAACGTGGGGCGAGGAACTCGATGATCCGGGCGCGCAGCGTCAACGACGTCGCGACTTGCTGAAGCTGTACGGAGGAGTCGACGACGATCCCGAAGCGGTGCCCGAATCATCGGGGACTTCGGTCGTATCGATTCTGCCGGATCCGGCTCCGGCGGCGCCCGCAACCGACATCGCCTGTCCCGGCTGGCCGTTCGACGCGGCCGAAGCGGCCCATCGGCAAGACGCGGCCGCGAAACAGTGGAATCCGAACGGAGGCGCTGCCCGCGCCGTGGATCTCGGGAACGGCGTCTCGCTCCGCATGACGCTCATCCCGCCCGGTCCGTTCGTGATGGGCCCGGCGGGCGGACTCGGTCCGACCCGCTCGGCCATCGAGCGGCCGTTCTGGATGGGGACCCTCGAAATCACGAATCAGCAGTTCCAACAATTCGCGCCCGATCACGACAGCCGAGTGGAATCGAAGAACACGTACCAATTCGGCATCCACGGCTATCCGGCCAATCTTCCCGATCAGCCGGTCGTGCGGGTCACGTGGGACGAGGCGGCGGCATTTTGCGATTGGCTCACCAAGAAGACCGGGCAACGGTTCGCACTCCCCACCGAGGAACAGTGGGAGTACGCGTGCCGCGCGGGAACGGCGACGCCGATGTGGTTCGGCGATACCAACGCCGATTTCTCGAAGTTCGCGAATCTCGCCGACGCGAAGCTGACCGAGTTCGCGAGCGATCCCTACACGGTCGATACGCCGCTCGCATCGCCTCCCAAATACGACGACTGGATTCCCAAGGAATCGCGATACCTCGACGGCGCGTTGTTGACCGTCCCGCCGGGCCGCTACGGCGCGAATCCATGGGGCCTGTTCGACATGCACGGCAACGCGAGCGAATGGACGCGTTCGATCGTTCCAGGCTCGACGGACGCGGCCGGCGCGAACCTTTCGAAACGGATTGCACGGGGCGGTTCGTGGCGGGATCGCCCGGCGCGGGCCACGTCGAGCTTCCAGCTCGACTACCATCCATACCAGCGTGTGTACAACGTTGGTTTCCGTGTAATCTGTGAAGTCGGTGAATAGCCCACCATGCGTACGAGTTGGAGACGAATGATGACCCGAAGGGGACGATGGAACCGGTTGTTGGCGGTATGGATGGTCGCGGCGTGCGTCGTCGCCACTCCATCGCGCGCGGAGGAAAAGGCGGCGGACAAGTCGGACAGGAAAGACGGCGCGTCGGCCGGCGCGGCGGCGGGAGCAGGCGATCCGATCGCGGCGGCGCGGGCCGAAACCGCGAGGCGGTTCGATCTCGCGCGCCGGACGCTGGCGTTTGTCGAATCGAGCGCGGCGAGGCCTGGAATGGCGAAGGAACTCGCGTCGCTCGCGGCTCGTGTCGCCGAGCTCGACGCCGTCCCCGCCTCGACGGCCGAAGCCTGGACGTCGCTCGGCGACGCGATCGGAGCGATGCGCCGCCGCGTGATCCTCTCGCACCCGTCGCTCGCGTTCGACCGACTCCTGATCAACAAGCGGCCGCCTCCCGCGTTCAACCACCAATCGGACCAGTATCTCGGCCGATATAGCGGGATGGGCGACGGGCTCGTCGTCCTCGACTCGTGGAAGGAATCGCCCCGCGAGACGGTCCTGCTCAAGGACAAGCTGCCTCCCGGTTCCGTGCTCCATCCCGACCTCTCGTTCGATGCGACGCGCGTGCTCTTCTCGTACTGCGATCACACGCCCGCGAATCCGATTCGGCGGAGGTTCTTCGTCTATGAGATCGGCATCGATGGATCGGGGCTCCGGCAGGTGACCGGTACGGACGCCGACCCATTCGACGGATCGCACGGGCGGCGGAGCGTGTTGATCGAGGACTGGGATCCCTGTTACTTGCCCGACGGGGGATTCGCGTTCGTCAGCACGCGCAATCAAGGCGGCGTGCGGTGCCATTTCGGCGACCGGTATTGCCCGACCTACACGCTCTTTCGTGGAGAACTCGACGGAACGGGCATCGAACCGCTCGCGTACGGCGAGGCGAACGAATGGGACCCGAGCGTGATGCACGACGGCCGGATCATCTGGACGCGCTGGGACTACATCAACCGGCACGACACGCTTTTCCAGAGCCTCTGGACGACGCGTCCGGACGGAACGTCACCCGAGCATTTTTACGGGAACTACACGAGGAACCCGTGCAGCATCGCCGAGGCGAGGGCGATTCCGCATTCGCACAAGGTCGTCGCGACGGCGACCGCGCACCACAGCTACACGGCCGGCTCGATCATCGTGATCGACACGTCGCGCGGGCGCGACGGACTTGAACCGATCACACGGCTCACGCCCGAAACGGTATTTCCCGAGACCGAGGGATGGGCGGACAACGCGTACGCCACGCCCTGGCCGATCAGCGAGGACCTGTTCCTGGTCGCCCATTCGGCGGCGCCTCACACGAGCCAAGGCCGAGCGCGGGCCGCGAACAACTACGCGATCTATCTGATCGACACGCTCGGAGGCCGCGAGTTGATCCATCGCGACGAGGGCATGTCCTGTTTTTGTCCGATTCCGATCGCGGCGCGTCCCGTGCCGCCATCGCTCCCGCCGCTCGCGAACGGTGTCTCCGATTCCCCGTCCCCGACGGGAACGTTCTACGTTCAAAACGTCTACGAAGGTGACAGCAAACTGTCACCCGGAAGCGTCAAGCGGCTCCGTGTCGTTCGTGTCGACTCGCAGACGACGCAGGCCGTCCCGCCGCGGAGCGCGGTCCTTTTCGAGACGGCCAAGAAGATCCTCGGGACCGTGCCGGTCGGCGAGGACGGTTCGGTGGCGTTCCGGGCCCCGGCGGGCGAATCGCTCCTGTTCCAGTTGCTCGACGGAAACGGCATGGCGCTCATGAGCATGCGGTCGTTCACGTATGTGCACGCGGGCGAGACGGTGAGCTGCGTGGGATGCCACGCGTCGACCGGCGCGCCGCCCGCCCGGTCGCGAGCTCCCGCCCATGTCACCGTCCGCGATCTCGAACCGACCGTGGGGCCCGCGTACGAGGGCGGACTCAGCTTCGCCAAGACCGTTCAGCCCGTCCTCGATCGCTATTGCATCGAGTGCCACGGGCTGGACCGGACGGATGGGAACATGAATCTGTTGGGAGAGATCGAGGAACGCGAGCCGGATGTGAGTCATCTGCTGGCGAGCACGGCCTACAACGGCCTTGTCGCGCGGCCCGGTCTTGTCTCGCTCGCCGTCCGCAACCAGGAAGCCGATTTCAGCACGCCCCGCGACTATTACTCCCACGCGGGACGGCTCGCGAAGATGCTCCTCGATGGCGACGCGAACCACGCGAAGCTGGATTCCGTCAGTTTTCGGCGCGTCGCCGACTGGCTCGACCTGAACGCGCAGTTCTTCGGCGACTACTCGTGGAACAAGGTCGAATGGCGGCGACCCGATCCCGAGGGGGAAAAATCGCTGCGGGCGCATATCCGGGGGACACTGGGGGAACAGCTCGCCGGCCAACCGTTCGCGGCGCTCGTCAACGTCGCGCTGCCCGACGAGAGCCGCATTCTGCTCGCGCCGCTCGCCGAATCGGCCGGAGGATGGGGCCAAGTCACCGAAGGCGGCTGGTCGGATCGGATCGACCCTGGATACGCGAGGATGCGGCAATTGGTCGAGCAGGCGATTCAGCCCCTCGCGCACCGGGACATCAACGGAACATGCGGCCGCCAACCGTGTCTCTGCCGCTCGTGCTGGGTCGAGACCGCGGGCCAGACGTTCGGCGACCCGATCAGCGTCGCGTTGGCCGAGGGAAAAGGCGAGCCGATTCCCGCCGACCGGTACGCGGTCGTGCGTGTCGACAGTGAACACACCGACGGCTACGACGGACGCGCGATCAACGCGTTCGACGGAAATCCCGCGACGATGTGGCACACGCGGTTCGGCAACGAAAGCCCCTCGCATCCGCATGAACTGGTTCTCGACCTGGGTGCCGAATTCAACGTGACCGGATTCCAATACCAGCCGCGCGGCGGAAACGGGGATATCGACCTTTGCGAGTTCCACGTCGGAAACGATCCGAGTCGGTTTGGAGAGCCTCTTGCGCGGGGCTCGTTGTGTTTGGGCTGTGGTGACCAGGCGGTGAACATCCCGCCGACGCGGGGCCGATACGTTCGGATTCGCGCGCTGTCCGAGGCGAACGGCCATCCATGGACGTCGATTCCTGAACTGCGCATCCTGCACCAGCCCTGATCGGAGTGCCCCCACATGTGCCGGCCCCCGACTTGCGACCGGTTCTGGTCGTCGCGCGCCGCTTGGATCGCGCTGATCATTCCGATTTTCGCCTCCGCGACGACCGCCGAGTCGACGGCTCAGGTCCAGCCCGCTCGACCGGATGGAGAGACGCGCGTGCCCGGCCCCGTCGATGGCCCGTTCCATTACCCGGTGAATCGGGAACCGCTCATCAAGACGCCGTTCGCCAGACTCCCGGTGGGCGCGGTGCGCCCCCGAGGATGGCTGCGGAAACAACTGGAGCTGCAAAACGCCGGATTCCATGGACATCTTGGTGAGTTGAGCGGGTTTTTGAGGAAGGAAGGCAACGCATGGTTGAGCAAGTCGGGTGAGGGGGATCATGGTTGGGAAGAGGTTCCCTATTGGCTGAAGGGGTTTGGCGACTGCGCGTATTTGCTCGGCGACGAATCACAGATCCGCGAGGCGCGTGTCTGGATCGAAGGCGCCATCGCGAGCCAGGACGAGACCGGTTTCTTCGGACCGAGGCCCGGCACGAAGACGACCGTCGGCAGCACGCAAGGCAAATACGACCTCTGGCCCAACATGGTCATGCTCTGCTGCCTCCAGTCGCACCACGAGTTCACGGGCGATCCGCGCGTGATCGAGTTGATGACGCGGTATTTTCGCTGGGAACTGCAGGTGCCCGAGGAGGAGTTCCTGCCTCCGTTCTGGCAACAGCAGCGGGCGGGAGACAACCTGTGGAGCGTCCACTGGCTCTACAATCGGACGGGCGAAAAATGGCTTCTCGATCTCGCCCGCAAGATCCATCGACGCACCGCGCCGTGGTCCGACGGGATCGCGAACTGGCACAACGTCAACATGTCGCAGGCGTTCGGCGGTCCCGCGTTCTTCTACGCGCAGTCGCGCCTGCCTCGGCATTTCGAGGCGGCGGAACGCAATTGGCGGACGATGCGCAAGGAGTACGGACAGGTACCCGGCGGCATGTTCGGGGGCGATGAGAACTGCCGGCCGGGATTCTCCGATCCGCGCCAGGCGATCGAAACATGCGGCATGGTCGAGATGATGTTCTCGTGCGAACGGCTCATTCAAGCGACCGGTGATCCGGTCTGGGCCGATCGGTGCGAGGATGTCGCGTTCAATTCGCTTCCCGCCGCGCTCACCGCCGATCTCATGGCCCTTCGCTATCTCACGTCGCCGAACATGGTCCTCTCCGATCGGCACGACAAGTCGCCCGGTCTGCAGAACGGCGGCCCCATGCTCCACATGGACCCTTACAACCATCGCTGCTGCCAACACAACTTCGGGCATGGATGGCCGTATTTCGTCGAGCATCTCTGGATGGCGGCCTATCGAGGCGGGCTCGCCGCCGTCATGTACGGCCCATGCGACGTGACCGCGAAGGTCGGTCCGGGCGAGGGTGTGGAAGCGTCCATCCAGACCGACACGCATTATCCGTTCGAGAATGGGATCACGTTCCGTGTCACGGTCGCCGAGCCCGTCGAGTTCCCGCTCGTGCTGCGCGTTCCCGAATGGTGCGAACAAGCGGGCGTGACGGTGAACGGCGATCCGATTCCGACGCGCGCCGGCGAGCGGTTCCTCCACGTGGCGCGGACATGGAAGACGGGGGACTTGGTCACGCTCGCGCTTCCCGCCAAGGTCCGCCTTCGAACGTGGGAAGCCAATCACAACAGCCTGTCGATCGACGCGGGGCCGCTGACCTATTCGCTCAAGATCGGTGAACGGTACGCGCGCGAGGGCGGATCGGACCGCTGGCCGGCATGGGAAATCCATCCGACGACGCCGTGGAACTACGCGCTCGAAGTCGATGCAGCGAATCCCGAATCGTCGTTCGAAATCGTGCGCCGCGCGTGGCCCGGGAACGAACTTCCGTTCACGCACGAAGGGACGCCGATCGAGGTGCGGGCGTCGGGCCGAAAAGTCCCCGAATGGCAATCCGATGAACGAGGTCTGGTGGGCTTGCTGCAGGCGAGTCCGGTGAGGACGGAGGAACCGATCGAGTCGATCACGCTGATACCGATGGGCGCGGCCCGGCTGCGGATCGCCTCGTTTCCGGTCGTCGGCAAGGGCCCCGATGCAACCGCGTGGAAGGCGCCCCCGCGGCCGTTTCCCTATCGGGCGAGTGCCTCGCATTGCAACGATTCCGATACGGTGAGCGCGCTCGAGGATCGGCTCGTTCCGGAACGGTCGGGCGACACGTCGCTGCGCCGGTTCACATGGTGGGACCATCGCGGAACGCGCGAGTGGGTCCAGTATGAATTCGAAAAACGGCGCGCCGTGTCAGCCGTCGCCGTCTATTGGTTCGACGATACGGGAATCGGCCAATGCCGCGTTCCGGCGTCGTGCCGACTGCTCTATCAGGACGGCGCGGAATGGCGGCCGGTCCCGAGCGCCGCGCCGGTCGGAGTCGATGTCGATCGGTGGAACCGGGTCGCCTTTCCCGAAATCACGACATCGGGACTACGGCTCGAAGTCCAACTGCGCGAGTCGTATTCGGGCGGCATCCTCGAATGGCGAGTCGAACCCGAGGTTGCCGATTCGAAATGACCGTCGAACATCGCCTTCAGGGGATCTCACGCTCCCACCGCGCCAATTCCGCCGTATACCGTTCGCGGACGGCCGGCAGTTCCCGCTGCTGTTCCACTTGAGTGAACCGCGCGTCGAGCTCGACGTCCTCTTCCTCGGACAGGAGGTTCGACGCCATGCGGAACAGGATATTGTTTTCCTTAAAGATATGCTGTCGGAGCACGGTGATGAATTGCTTGGACGCGGCCGCCAGGTTGGCCTTGTCGATCGGTTCGGCCGCGCACGCCTCCCTCATGCGGCGCACGCAATCACGGCCCGCGTCATGCTCGTACAACATGACGCCGATCGGGCCCCCTTGTTCCAGGACACCCCGTTGCTTCAGAAGCGGAAAGAGCAGATCCTCTTCTTTCGCGTGATGGCAGGCGTCCGCGAATTTCGCAAGGAACTCGGGGGCCCAGCGGCAATAGGCGTCCGGAACGGGCTGCCCGGACTCGATGCGCCGAACGGCCCGCTCCAGGACGGCGAGGCCGCGTTCGATGATGTCGTGTTCGGCCATCAGAAGGTCGATCGTTCTCACGGGGAGCACTCCGCATGCGGAAACAGGTGGGCTTCGTTGGGCGAGACCATGCACCGCGACGCATCCAATCGGTGCCGGTACTCCTTGTTGTACACAAGAACGACGTTGTTTGTGTAGGTGGCACCTCGCGCGGCGCACGCGGGGGCCTCACCGGACGCTTCCCGGACCGGCGCACGAAGGCAGTCCGCGTCGCGCGGCACGTGTCGTCGCCGATCGCCGCGATTCTGCTGGGCCTGCTGGTCCTCCCCTTTCCCGCCGGACGGGCCGACGAATCGGACGCATGGCCCTACCTGGTTCCCGGCCGCGAGCGGGAGATGCGGTCGCTCGCCGCATTCCACGCGATGCATGTTCCCGGAGCCTTCGCCGACTGCACGCTGTGGGACGGTTGGCTTCCCCATGCGACATTATGGACCGGTCCCGACGCGCGGAATCGGTATCGCGATTCCCTGTCGCGGCGTCGTATCGACCCGTCGGGTTATGTCTCGATGCAACAACATCGCGGCATGGCGCACAGCGAAGGCTGGCCGTTCCCGGCGTGGCAACAAAGTACCGGCTCCGGCTGGCATTTTGTCGCGCGGGATGATCCATGGGCCATTCAGAACTTTCGATTGCGGCCTCTCGAACGGGCCGACGACTGGACGATCGAAGGGGCCGAGACGGTCGGAATCGACGGGGAACGCGGTTGGATGCTCCAGGCCAGAGGCGACCAAGTCGTCCTCACGACGCCCGCGTTCCGATGTGGGACGATTGTCGCGCCGTTCGTGCGTCTGGAATGGGCCGCGCGGGGGCTTCCTCCGGCGAGCCGCGCCCGAGTCGCCTGGCGGCTCGAAGGCGAACCCGATTGGCCGGAGGGGCGTCACGTCGAATGCGACCCGCCGCGCGACGACAAGGGCGCGCGGTTCGCGAATGTCGCCCTGTATGGGCACCCCGCGTACGCGGGAATCGTTACCCGATACCGGGTGACCATCGATACGACGGCGGGAGCCCAAATCGACGTCCATTCGCTCATCACGGCGATCGACTCGAGGCACCCCATCACGGGCCCGCTCTTCACGCGCGGCTGCGCCGACTATTTCGCGTGGACGAAGGACCAGGCGTTCCTCCGCGCGAACATCGAGCGGATGCGCCGCGCCATGCGATTCACGCTCGATGCATTCGACGTGCGGACCTCGCATCACGTCGTCGTGCGGTGGGTCGGGCACGACGGCCGGAGCGGAATCGTCCGATCGGCCGACGGCGGCAAGACGTTGCGACCCGGACTGGGCGTCGGCAACAACTACTGGGACCTGCTTCCGTTCGGAGGGCACGACGCGCTGGCCACGATCTACGTCCACGACGCGCTCGCGAGGCTCGCCGAATTGGAACGCGCGGTCGCCGCGCATCCCGAATGGTCGATCGGACCACCCGATACGGACATGTCGGGGGACGCCCTTGGTGCGCTGGCCGAGTCGATTCGGTCGCGGTTCGCCCGCGAGTTCTGGAATCCTCGGACGGGTCGTTTCGCGGGTTGGCGCGATTTGGAAGGCACCGCGTACGACTACGGCTTCACCTTCGTCAATCTCGAGAGCATCAGTTACGGCATCGCCGACGACGACTCGGCCCGCGCCATCCTGGATTGGATCGACGGCCGTCGGACGATTCCCGAAGACACGTCGCAGGGGGCCGACATCTATCATTGGCGATTCGCGCCCCGCGCGACGACGCGCCGCAATCTCGAAACGTACGCATGGGTGTGGTCCGGTCCCGAGTCCATACCGTGGGGCCATCAGGTCCAGGATGGCGGCGCGGTCCTCGGATTCAGCCACTTCGATTTGATGGCGCGACTGCGCGTCCAGGGCCCGAACGACGCATGGCGGAGACTGCGCGAAATCCTCGCGTGGTTCGACGAGGTTCACGCCGAGGGCGGGTACCGCGCCTACTACGCCAAGCCCGCGAGGGGAACGCTGCAAGGGGGCGGAACGCCCGGCGGGCTCGGCATCGATCACGAATTCCTCGAAAGCGCGCTCGTTCCCCAGGTCATGCTGTACGGATTCCTCGGATTCCGACCGACGGCGACCGGCTATGAAATCCACCCCCGGTTGCCCGACCGTTGGGAATCGCTCACCGTGCGGCGCATCCATTACGCCGATCAGGTTCTCGACGTCACGGCCCGCGCGAACGGCGAAGTCGTCGTCACGCCCAGGTAGGGCATCGCGGAAGGTCAACCGCTATACTCGGGGTCCATTCCCCACCGGAGCCATCGCCATGCGCAAGCGGGTCCTTCCCAAACGGCCGATCGCGTCGAGTCCATGCGCGGCGACGGGGCGCGTGCGCGCCTTCGGAGTCGTGGTGGGGATCGCCGCGAGCCTTGTCGTCTCGAACGTCGCAAGCGGCGACGAGCCGCCGCGCCGGGAGGTGAGTACGGACACTGTGCTCGACCCAACCCAAACGTACGGCGCGCTCGTGATCACGAGGTCGAATGTGACGATCGACGGACGCGGCGCGTGGCTGATCGGATCGACCGAATCCAATCCCGCCGCCTTCAAGGGGACCGCCATCGAGGCATCCGGGGTTTCCGGAGTCACGCTAAAGAATATCCGGGCGAAAGGCTGGGAAACGGGCCTCAAGGTCACCAACGGTTCGGGATGGACGATCGAGGGCTGCGACTTTTCGGACAACTTCCACGATCCGGCGTTCGGTTGGGGGGAAAACGGGCGGCGGGGCGGCATCGTGCTGGAACGCGTCACCGGGTCGACGATCCGCGGCTGCAAGGCGAACCGCGTATGGGACGCCTGTGTTCTAGTCGATTCCGACCACAATGCGATCCGCGACAACGATTTTTCACACGCGTCCGACACGTGCCTCAAGTTGTGGAACGCGTCGCGCAACGAAGTCCGCAAGAACAACCTGAGCCACGGAATCCGCATCTCGCCGGGGGAAGTCCATGCGCGCGATTCGACATGCGTGCTGATTGAAAGCGGATCGAACGACAATACGTTCATCGGCAACGACTGCACGCACGGCGGCGACGGGATTTTCGTCCGTGTGCTCAACGGATGGGTCAGCGCGGGCAACCGGTTCGAGGAGAACGACTGTTCGTACGCGAACAACAATGGTTTCGAGGCATGGTCGCCGCGTAACACGTATGTCCGCAATAAGGCGAATCACTGCAGCTACGGGTTCTGGCTCGGCGCCTCCGATCAGACCGTGCTCATCGGAAACGAGGCATCGCACAATGGCCTTCCGAGCGGCCATCACAACTCGCCCCATCTGCCCGACGCGGGCCACGCGGGCATCGTGTTCATGTTCGGGCCGTCGAGCCACACGATTTGCCGAGGCAACACGTGCGAAGGCAACCAGGGCGCCGGAATCGCCGTGATCGGCGATCTCGATCCGAAAAACGCCAGGTGGAAGGCGTTCCACTGGATACTCGAACAAAACGCATTGCGGTCGAACCGGTGGGGCGTTTACGTTCAGCGAGCCGATTGGATCCACGCCGGCTCGAACCGTTTTGTCGGCAATGAACGGGGAGATCTGTTTGCGGCGGACGGAGTAACCAATCTCGTTCGATTGCCCGACGCGCCCGACGACGCGGCGCCTCCCGTGTGCCGGTTGGCGGGACCCGATCGAGGCCGCGTCGGGCGGCGGATCGAGTGGGACGCGACGGAAAGCCGCGACCCGGGAGGCCGACCGCTCGAATTCCGTTGGGATCTGGGGGACGGGACCATCCTGTCGACCGAGCGCGCGGCGCACGTCTTCCAACGACCCGGCTTCCACCGGATGGGCTTGACGGTCCACAACGGCCGGCTCTCGGATCTGGCATGGCGCGACTTGTACATCACCGAGGACGTCGCGGAGATCGGGACGGAGGGGGCCGCGGCGGACTGGTCGTGGATCGACGCAAGCTCGCGCGCGGCGTTCGAGGACGACCGCGAGACGCGTCTTGTCGGCGAGAGCTCGGTCCGCGCGCTGGTGAGTCCATACGGCGGCGGTCGCGTCAGCCTGTTGTACCCCGCGTCGCGCCGCGCGGGATGGAAGCCGTCCGAATACCGCGAGCTCGTCTTCTGGGTCAAGGCGCTGAACGAGAATGTCCCCGCGTGGCAGGACGTCAATCCGATCGTGACGCTCCATTCAGGCGAATCGGACGCCATACGGCTCGCGCCGCGCGGCGACCTGCTCAGCCAGCCTCCCTACAATGAAGCTCGCGAGGGCTGGACCTACTTCGCCGTGCCGCTCGCGGGCGACGCCGTTTGGGAGCGGACGGGATCCGACTGCGAAACGATCGATTACGTGACGATCGGTTTTGATTCCTGGGGCGCGCCTCCGCTCCGCATCTGGATCGACGGACTCGCGTGGAAGAAGGAATGAAAAAGCCCCCGGTGCGGGCGGGGGCTTGGCGTGTCGAGCGGACCGCGAGTGGGATCGGTCTCGCGATTACCAGGGTCCGCGCGAATAGTACACGCCGAATTGATCGGTGTGGCTCGGCCAAAGCGGAGTCGGAAGGAAATGGCCTTCCTGCCCCTGCCCGTCGCCCGGATAGGGGCGGCGGAATTGGTGGTGCAGCGGTCGTGTCTCGCTCTGCGCCACGCCCCAGGCCATGGTGGAGTAGGTGGTCGCCGTGGGAGGAACCACGAGCGCCACGGGCCGACCGTACGACGTGTGGTAGTAGTCGCCGTGCCAGCTGGTGCTTCGCGCGTGCCGGAGAGCCCAACGCTCGGCGATCCGCGACTGTTGGGCGCTCGCCGGGGAGGCCTCGAGCGCGGCGCCGACGCCAACCGCGAGCGCGGCGATCAGCATGAACGTACGCATGGCGTTATCCTGATTCATCGAGGGTGATGGGAAACGGGGTCGCGACGGCATGTCCGCTCACCGCGGGATCCGGAATTGTTGCACGAGGGCTCCGGCCGCCGTGCGGAGCGGCGGATAGTAATACGCGGTCGCCGTTCGCGTCATGCCGCGGCCGCCGTCGTAGTACCGGTAGTACGAATGGTAATGCGGATACAGCATCTCGTGCGGCATCATCGGTTGGTACGTGACGTACGTGTGGCCCACGTTGGCGGGGACCGGCTGGGGCGACACGTACAACTGGGCTCCCACCTGTCCGCAATCGGCGGGCACGTAGAAGTTGTGGAACAGATCGGGCCGTCCGCTGTACATCGGCCGGCAATTCGGGCAGGCGGGTTGGCAGTTCGGGCACGTGCCATCCTGGGCTTGAGCCATCGGCGCGGCGAACAAGCAGCAGACGGCCACGATGCCCAGGCACCACAGTGTGGAAGCGCGCAGCATGGGTGGCTCCTTCTGGGAGGGGTCGGGCGGGTCCCGCGCCGCGGCGGTTCAGCGCGGATGCAAGGCTCGGTCGCTCACGGCGCGCCGGCCGGAAGCCGTTCTCGGCCGCTCGCGGGTATCGCGTTCCGCGGATTCGATCCGGCATCCACGATCCATTCTCGTCCACGTCCGGTGGCGAGGGTGAGTCTTTATTTTCCGCCCGCACGGTTTGACGCGGGGTGGTCGCACGCCTCCCGAAACCGGCTGGGAACCGTTCGGAACAACCGCTATAATCCGCACGAAACACGCGGCCCTTCGGTTGGAATTCTTCGGAACGCCCGCCGCGCCCGGAGATTCAACCGTCTCGCACTCGACGGACGGTGGCGGGATCGGGCCGGCGTGGGCAGGAGGATGCACGTTGAGCGAAACACGACGCACGAGTTCCAAGCAACACGGCGAGTCCCCGCCGTCCCGAACGCGCGTTTCTTCGGCCGACACGACCGAACCGGTCGATCCCGCCTCGCATGACGCGGCGCCGGATGACGGCGCCGAGCATCATGAGCGCGGACCGGGCATTCGGTCGAGCTCGCCGCGCCGCGCGACGGCCCAGTCGATGGCCGCGAAACAGCGCGAGATTTCGGTCAGCGAGTTCTTCACGAAGAACAAACACCTGCTCGGATTCGACAATCCGCGCAAGGCCCTGCTGACGACCGTCAAGGAAGCCGTCGACAATTCGCTCGACGCCTGCGAGGAAGCCGGCATCGTCCCCGAGATCTGGGTCAAGCTGACGCAGGTCAAGCCGAACCACTTCCGTGTGAGTGTCCAGGACAACGGACCGGGAATCGTCAAGAACCAGATCCCGCTCATCTTCGGCAAACTGCTCTACGGCTCGAAGTTCCACCGGCTCCGCATGAGTCGCGGCCAGCAGGGGATCGGAATCAGCGCGGCCGGCATGAACGGCTGGATGACGACCGGCGCGCCGGTCAAGATCATCTCGAAGATCGGAGCCAACAAGCCCGCGCACTATTTCGAGATCCAGATCAATACGCAGCTCAACCGGCCCGAGATCAAGAACGGAAAAGGCGAGGGAGTCGACATTCCGGCCGGACCGAAAGGCCTCGAGTACCTCGCGAGCCAGGGGATCGAATGGGTCGCGACGTACGAAGCGAGGGACGGGGTTCCCGAGCGCGACGTGAAGAGCGGCACGCGCGTCACGATCGAACTGGCCGCGAAATACCAGCGCGGCCGCGGGAGCGTCGACGAGTACATCGAATTGACGGCGATTGCCAACCCGCACGTGACGCTCCATTTCGAGGACCCGGACGGGAACCCGCGGACGTACGCGCGATCGACTCGCCATCTCCCGCCGGAACCGAAGGAGATCAAACCGCATCCCTACGGCGTGGAACTCGGCACGCTCGTCACCATGTTCGAACGGACGAAGGCTCCGACGCTCGGCCAGTTCTTCGTCACGTCGTTCTCGCGGGTCAGTTCGGCCGTCGCGCGGCGGATCTGCGAACGGGCGGGCGTGGGCATCCGCATGTCGCCCAAGAACGTGCCGTCCGAAAAGGCGAACGGCCTGTATCAGGCCATTCAGGAAACCCGCATCAAGGCGCCGACGACCGATTGCATCGCGCCGATCGGCGAGGACCTGTTGCTCAAGGGGCTAAGGCACGTCTTGCCGGGCGAGTTCTACTGCGCGGCGACGCGCCCGCCCGCCGTCTATCGGGGCAACCCGTTCTTGATCGAGGTGGGGCTGACCTACGGCGGCGGCGGAAGCGTCGAGAAAGTCTCGCTCGACGTCCTGCGCGAATTGCTCTCCCAGACCGACGCGCGCACGTTGCGACAGTTCCTCATCAATACCTTTGATGGACTCGGCCCCGACGCCGCCGACCGGATTCTCGCCGAGGCCGAAGCGGGCACGCGTGTGGCGCCCGGAAAGCTCAAGCCAAAGGACATCGAACGCCTTTTTGAGTCGATGCGCAACATCAGCGTCGGCGACGGCCAGGTGATGCAGGTCCTGCGGTACGCCAACCGAGTCCCCCTTCAATTCAAACAGCGGGACTGCGCGATCACCGACTCGGTCATCCAGACGAATTGGAGGGCCTACGGGTTGAGCCAGAGCCGCGGCGCGCTGCCCGCGGGACCGGTGAGCGTGATGGTCCACATCGCGAGCGTCTGGGTCCCGTTCACGAGCGAATCGAAGGAGGCGATCGCGTCGTACCCCGAGATCCAAAAGGAACTGCGTCTCGCGCTCCAGGCGGTCGGCCGCAAGTTGGGCATGTACCTCCGGCGCCGCAAGCGCGTCCAACAGGAAGGCGAACGCCGGTCGATCTTCCTGCGGTACCTCGGAGAGGTCGCGTCCGCCGTCGGCGAGATCAACGGTGTCGACGCCGACGGACTCTATGGGCAATTGCTCAAAGTCGCGAAACGCAAGACGGCCGAAGCCGACATGAAGCTCGATGAACGGGGCAAGGCGATCGCGGACGAGCACTCGGCGTTCGGCGACAACGTCATCATCGTCGAACAGGACGCCAAGACCATGTTCGGGGAACGCGCGACGGCCGCGCCTTCCGGGAATTCTCCGCGCAGCGCGACGGCCGGATAGCACCTAGCGGGAGCAGGGACCGATGGCGAAACGCAAGCCGAAAACGAACGAACGGGCCGCCGCGAAGCCGATGAGCGAACTCTCGCCGGCGGACCGCAAGACGCTCACGGCGCTGACGGGACTTGGAGAACGCGTTATCGCCTGCGCCGAGCGGAGCCGCCCGCCCCATCTCGATATCCCTTCCCGCACGCTTTCGAACGTGCGGTTCAACCAGTCGAAGCGGATCCTCGAGATGGGCAGCGGAACGAATCGGCGCGAGCTGTTCAACCTCTCGCAGGCGAAAGCCTATATGCAGACGCTGCTCGTCGGCACCGGCGCGAAACGGCTCATCGAACAAGGAAAGACGACGAGCCTTCGCGGACTCTACTACATGCTCAAACACACGATCGAAGGCACGAAGGAAGAGACATTCGATGAACAGGGCGAATCGGATTCGATGATCGAGGACGCCGAGGTCCTGCTCAACGCGCTCCGCGAGGAACTCCACCTGTACGCGCAGAAACGCGGAGAAATGGTCGGGCCGATCACGGTCATCGACAGCGGCGACGAGATCGATTGCACACGCATGGGTTCGGGGGGATACGGCATTCCGTCGATCGTCGAACCCGACCGGATCCAGTTCAGGAACTGCAAGGCGACGTTCATCCTCCATGTCGAAAAAGACACGGTCTGGCAACGATTCAACGAAGACAAGTTCTGGAGGAAGCACAATTGCATCCTGACCCACGGCGCGGGCCAACCCCCCCGCGGCGTGCGCCGCATGCTCTACCGGCTCAACGCCGAACTCGGCCTGCCGATCTACTGCGTGCTCGATAACGACCCCTGGGGATACTACATCTACAGCGTCATCAAGCAAGGCTCGATCAATCTCGCCTACGAATCGAAACGCATGGCCATTCCGTCGGTCCGGTTCCTGGGACTCCGCAGCATCGATTTCGAACGATGCCGCCTTACGCCCAGCGTTCAGATCCGATTGAACGACCAGGATCGCAAGCGGGCCAAGCAGATCGCCGGGTATCCGTGGTTCGCGAACAAGCGGCCCTGGCAGAAGGAGATCGACTTGATGCTCAAGAATGGATTCAAGCTCGAAGTCGAGTCGCTCATCAGCAAGGACATCAGCTACGTCACGGAGGAGTACGTTCCCACGCGGCTGGCCGAAAGCGATTTCCTGGATTAGTGGGTTTCGCGCGTGGATCCATTCGTTTTCGCCGTCTTCGTGACTGTCTACGCGGGGATGGTGCTTGGCGGCTTGCCTGGTTTGGCCCTCGATCGTTCGGGAGTCGCCTTGCTCGGCGCGATCGCGCTCGTCGCGTCGGGACGGGTTTCGGCCGAATCGGCGTGGCGGGCGATCGACGTTCCGACGATCGGCCTGCTCTTCGGGTTGATGGTCGTATCGGCCCAATTCCGCATCGGTGGGTTCTATGGCCGATTCACGGCATGGCTCGCCGAATACGACGTCGGTCCCGCCCCGCTGCTCGCCTTGGTCATGGCGGCATCGGCCGCCCTTTCTGCGTTGCTCGCCAACGACATCGTCTGCCTCGCGATGGCGCCGATCCTCGCCGAGGGCTTGGCGCGGCGGGGCCTGGATCCGGTCCCCCATCTGCTCGCATTGGCCTGCGCCTCGAACATCGGATCGGCGGCGACGCTGATCGGCAATCCACAGAATATGCTCATCGGCCAGGCACTCGACCTCTCCTTCGCCACGTATCTGGAGCAGGCCGCCCTACCGACTCTCGCGGGGCTCGCCATCGCCTGGTGGATCATCGCGCGGGCCTATTCGGGGCGATGGGAGCGGGCGGTGCGCGTCGCCGCCTCCGATGCGCCCGAGTTCCGCGCGTGGCAGACCACCAAGGGGGCCGTCATCCTCACGGCGCTCGTCGCGGCGTATCTCGGAACGTCCGTTCCCCGCGAGGTCGTCGCGCTCGGCGCCGCCGGGTTGATTCTGACGAGCCGAAAGGTGGCGTCGAGCCGCTATTTCGCGTTTATCGACTGGAACCTGCTCGTTCTCTTCGCGGGTCTGTTCGTCGTCAACCACGGCGTGCGCGAATCGGGCTTGCTCGACGCGGGATTCGCCGCGATCCGCGAGGCGAAGATCGACATCACGCACCCCGCATGGCTCTTCATCTGGACGGTCCTCTTGTCCAATATCGTGTCGAACGTCCCCGCGACCATGCTCCTGCTGCCCGTCGCGACGCATCCGCTCGCCGGGCCGATCCTGGCGTTGGCGAGCACGCTCGCGGGGAACCTGATCGTGGTGGGGAGCATCGCGAATATCATTGTCCTCGATCAGGCGCGGCGCGTCGGCGTGGAGATCGGTTGGTGGACGCACGCGCGCATCGGAATCCCCGTGACGCTCGCCACGCTCGCAATCGCCGCGCTATGGCTCGTTGTCCTCGCCTGGATGGGGGCGGGCGCCGTAGAATCGGGACAGGTCGGCGCTCCCCTGACGCATTTCGTCCTCCATTAACTTGATCCGCGCTTCGATCCGCTCCAAACGCCGCACGATCCGCGGAACGAGCGTCGGAGTCTCGTCGGCGGGCTGCGGACGGGGAACCACCGGATAGGCGAGTTGGCGCTGGAGCGCGGCGAACAGGAAGAGCGGGTCCTTCCTTCGATTCGCCCACGCGATCTTGCCTTCCTTGTCTCCGAAGAGGACGGGCTTGTCCGACTCGACGGGATCCTCGCGCCCCGCCGATCGCGTACGGTAGTACTTGCTGCGGACATAGAGAAGATCGGCGAAGTCGATGATGCCGATCTGTCGCCGTACCGTCAGGATCCACTCGCGCCACTCGGGTCCGAATATCGGATCGTCCGAAACGGCCAAGAGGCCCCGGTCGTAACTCAGCCGGTTCCGCGCCAGCGACTCCAATTGATACATGAACGAGCCGGGGCAGGTCGGCTGTCCCGTCCGATACTCGGCTTCCGCCTTCAGAATCTGGACGGCGATCCGCATGTCGAACCGCCCCCGTTCGTCCTCGGCCGATTCGACAAGGAACGCCTGGAACGGCGAAAAATAATGTCTGAGTCGCCGCATCGCGGGCGACATGCAGCCCGCATGATTCAGTTCGTTCAGCAGGAAGTCGATCGCCAGAATCAGTTTGGTCGTGGCGAGAACCTCGTCCTTCGCCTGGGCGAGCACTTCCTGGATGGGGACGCCGCGCGGGATACGGTCCTGGAGCAAGCCAAAGAAATGAGCCTGCTCCACGTACTCCTCACGATCAAGCAGGGGCATTCGCGTGACTCCGGCCTCGGGTTTCACGAGTTCGGCTCGTGTTCCGGCGCCCGCGTTCCGTTCGGCGCGGCGTTCGAACCGGTCGGCTCCGGACCATGCGTCGACCCTTCGGGACGTTTGTCGCGCGAGAACACGCCGTCGAGAAACCGAACGGCCTCGCGTGGCGGGTCGTCGGAGAAAAACGTCGAGACATGTCCGGCATCCGGTAGCACGCGCAGCACGGCTTGGCCGCCGACCCGCTCGACCTCGGACGCCAAACGACGCGGACTCGATACGGGGACCATTCGATCGGCCCCACCATGGAAGAGGAACAGCGGCGGGTCGTCGGGCGATACGAAGCTGATCGGCGCGGCGGACCGATAGGCGTCGGGCACTTCCGCGCGGGTCCCGCCCAGGAAGTACGATACCAAACCGCTCTGTTCGGCGACCCAATCGAATTCGCACACCGCGCCGCCGGCCACGATCGCGCGGGGACGAGGCAAGCCGGACGGACGGGATTCGGTCGATTCGTCGAGCGGTCCGAGGCCGAGCAGGCACGCGAGATGGCCTCCCGCGGAGTAGCCATAGACGGCGAGCCGTCCGCGGTCGAATCCGTGATCGGGCGCATGGCCGCAGAGCCATGCCCACGCGGCGCGGCAATCGTTGATCTGCGCCGGATGCCTGTGCTTGGGCGCCAGGCGGTAGTCGATGTTCACGACCGCGTAACCCGCTCGGGCGACCGCGTTCGCGTGATGGACCATGTTCCAGCGCGACCCGGACATCCAGGCCCCGCCGTGGATCATCAGAACGGTGGGGACGGGCCTCGCGAACCGCGCCGGCGGCAGGTAGAGATCGGCGAGCAGCGATTCGCCGCCGCGCCGCGCGAACGGAACGGCTCGGATCCGCTGGATATCGTCTTCCGACCGAGCGGCGTGGCCGTCCAGAAACACGAAGGCCGCCGCGCCGACAACGACAAGAAGAGCGGCCATCCGAACAGGCCGTGACTCGCGATTCCCCCGCGTTCCCATCAACGTGCTCCCCGCCGATGCCGTGGACCGGTCCCGCGATGCGGCGCCCCATCGAACGCATCGCCAAAGAACGCATCGTCACACGGCCAACGATCGCCCGGCCGGACGGCCGGGTCGCATCGGATCGCCTTACCGGCTATTCTAGCCGGAATGGTTCAGCAAAGGCAGATCAGCGAGGCGGCAAGGTGACGCAGTTTTCGAGTATCCCGTCGGCGGTCGAGGCCATCGGTCGCGGAGAAGTCGTGATCGTGGTCGACGCGGAGGACCGCGAGAACGAAGGGGACTTCATTTGCTCGGCCGAGAAGGCGACGACCGAAAACGTCAACTTCCTCATCAAGGGCGGCGGTATCCCGTGCTTGGCCATTCTGCCCGACGTTTGTGAACGATTGAAGCTCCACCCGGTCGTCGATCAGAACACGACTCCGCTCGGGACGGCCTACGTAACGCCAATCGACCACCGTACCTCGAAGACGGGCATCACGGCGGAGGAACGGGCGAGGACAATCCGCGAGGCCGTGTCGCCATCGAGCGCGGCGGCGGACTTCGTGAAGCCGGGCCACGTGTTGCCGCTCGTCGCGAAGGAAGGCGGCGTGCTTCGGCGCGCGGGCCACACGGAGGCGTCGGTCGATCTGGCTCGCATGGCCGGCCTGACACCTGCCGGCGTCTTGTGCGAGGTGCTCAACGAGCGGGGCGAGCGGGCGACGCGCGACGAGTTGATCGCGATCGCCGCCCGGCATCGACTCGCCATCATCTCGATCGAGGAGTTGATCGCCTATCGGCGTTTGAGCGAGAAACTCGTGCAGCGTGTCGCGGAAGCCGACTTGCCGACCCGATTCGGACCCTTTCGCATTGCCGTCTATTCGGTCAAGTACGAATTGCAGGAGCCGATCGTTCTGGTCATGGGCGATCCGGCCGCCTCGCCTTCCCCGCCGCTCGTCCGCATGCATTCGAGCTGCTTCACGGGAGACCTGATCGCGTCGCTCCGCTGCGACTGCGGCGATCAGCTTCGGATGGCCCTCGAACGGATCGGCACCGAAGGCCAAGGCGTGCTCGTCTACCTTCCCCAGGAGGGACGCGGGATCGGGCTCACCGGGAAGATCCGCGCCTACGCGCTCCAGGATGACGGGCTCGATACGGTCGAGGCGAACCACGCGCTCGGCTACAAGGCCGACATGCGCGACTACGGGATAGGAATCCAGATTCTCAAGGACCTTGGGCTCACCCGCATCCGCCTGCTCACCAATAACCGCAAGAAGGTCGACGCGCTCTTCAACGCTCGGGGATTCGGACTCGATGTCGTGGATCAGATTCCCCTTTGTCCCGCCCCCAACGCACACAATGCCCAGTACCTGGCGACCAAGCGAGCCAAGTTGGGCCATCTGCTCCCCGAGTCGCTCGAAGGGCTGGAAAGCTGACCGACGAGCGCCGGTTGGGGAAACGGCGCTCGACGCGCCGCGCCGACGCGGCGGCATCGAGCGACGTGTCGCATGGAATCGGGAAGGCGGGTTATTCCGTTTGTAGGGGCGCCGTGTTCGCCGTGTTGCCCGGAATCACCATTCCGGGCCCGCGTGTTGCCGAATCGCGACGTAGGATTGGTTAGCCGCCTGAAGCGCCATGGGATTGGCGCGACGGACTTTCGGAATGGATGCGGGGCGGAACCTTGCCATACCCGCTCCGTGAGTTCCGCGTCCCCGCACCATGTCCATCATCCCTTGTGTCCCTTTCGGATCGGCGTTCCGGGCCGTGCTCTGGACGTGCGCGTTCCTCCCGGTCGTCGCGTCGGCCGGCGAATCGGGCGTGTCGCTCGAACGCCGCATGCTCCGTGACGCGGGTGACGGCGAGCTCGACGCCTTCTCGCTGCTCGACGCGGCCGTCGTCGCGAACGGGATCGACTCGTTCGACGATTGCCGCCGATGGACCCGGATCGTGGACGACGCCGCGTCGGCGATGGCGCCGCGCGTCGAGCCGATCGAAGGGCGCCGGGATCGGGCGGCCGTCCTGCTCGCCGCGATGCACAAACAACTGCTCCGCGGCGAGTATCGCGCCGAATGCACCGATCTCCAAAAAACGCTCTCCACCGGAAACTATAACTGCGTCAGCGCCACGATCGTGTTCCACGCCCTTTGCCGGCGGTTTGGAATCGAGCCGGTGGCCGTGGCGACGCCGACGCACGTCTATACCCGCATCGTCACGGAACTCGGGCCGATCGATGTCCAGACCACATGCCCCCGCTGGTTCGAGCTCAGCGCCGATCAGCGCGAGGCGGTTACGCCACCGACGGCCGGAACGCCCCGCGAGATCTCGGATGTCGAGCTGATCGCGAAAGTGTACTACAACCAGGGCGTGCGCTGCCTCGAATCGAATCGGTTCGAACAGGCGGAACGGGCTTTCGACCGAAGCCTGCTCCTCGATCCGCGGGACGCGCTCGCCAATGAGAACCTGCTCGCGACGCTCAACAATTGGGCCCTTGCGTGCTGCGACGGCGAGGAGTTCGAGCAGGCGGTCCGCCTGCTCGACCGCGGCAGGCGGATTGACCGGACGTACGCGGCGTTCGGCGCGAATGAACTGCACGTCTACCAGCGCTGGGCCCAATGCCATTGCCGATCGGGGGATTTTGAAAGTGCGATCGATGTCTTGAGGGACGGCGCGTCGCGGCGGCCCGACGCGCCCCTCTTCCGCGACGGGCCGGTCGCCGTCTATCGGATGTGGGCCAAGTCACTTGCAAGAGGCGGGCGGACGAGCGAAGCGGCCCGCGTGCTGGCCCGCGCGCTCGAAGCCTATCCGGACCAACCCGAACTCGTGGCGGACCATGGGCGCATCGAGTCGGTATCGGCCGCGGGCCAGGCGGGCACACGGGCGGGCGACACACGACTGCGCGCCGAAGGCCCGACGGGCGAATAGGCCGGTTGATTTGACCTCCCCGGTTTCCCGACCTAGGTTTGCAATGCGGCGCGGCGGTCGCCTCCGGCCAGGCGGCATCCGCCACCGAGGCCGGTCCCACCCGGCGAATGCCCCATTCCCCGCGATTCCACAGTGACAGGTTCATGTCATTCACGGGGGAAGCCCGCGTCGTCGTGCGGCAAGTTGGTCGCGACGGCTGAACACCCGAATATGCTCCGCGGTCGCGAGGTCGCACGATGGCCACGACACTCGACTCGATTTCGTTGATCGCCCGTCCGCTCGCGCCGGACCCCGAACGCGCCGCGCGGGCCGACGCATTGCGGCGCATCGTGGGACGGGTCATGGCGAACGCGACGCCGAGTCGTGTCTACGCCGAGCGAAGGTCGGACCGGCGGTTTCCATTCGCCGTGCCGCTCCTCCTGACGCCGCTCGACGCGCACGGGGGGCGGCGCGACGGCGACGCGGTTTCGGTCATCGGACGCCACCTTTCCGACGGCGGACTCGACTTCTACCACAACGCGCCGATTCCCAGCCGCTACATGATCGCGTGGCTTCCGGTCGAAGGCGAACGATCCGTCGGCGTCGTCCTCGAACTCACCTGGTGCCGATTCAGCGGACTCGGATGGTATGAAAACGGGGGCAAGTTCGTCGCGCCGCCACGTCGTATGACCGTGGACCTCGAATGGCGACCCCGGTATTGAGGATGCTGTTCCCCAAGGGGCACATCAGAGTGTACAACTTGGTTTTCCGCAAGCCGTCCGCCGAAGGCGAACCTTCTCTGGGATGGTTGGTGGGCCAAGGCACCGAGCAATGGGAAGAGTACCTCGATGCGGATTCGTCCGCGGGGTTGATTCCCGGCGCTCGGCGAGTTGAGGATCTGGTTGTTTCATGAACAGCGTCGACCTCATCAAGACGATTGAAGAATTCGGTTGTCGACCTGAGCACGTTTCGGACCACGATGCGGTCCGTCAAATCAACACCCAGGCTTTCGGCGGAGCAAGCGAGGCCTTGCTGGTCGACAGGCTGCGAGGGTGCCCGGGAAGCATCTCATTGGTGGCCACTGTGGCGGACGCCGTGGTCGGCCACATCCTTTTCACGGCGGCGACAGTCGTGGGGAAGGATACGCGAGTAGCCGGGTTGGGGCCGATGGCTGTCGACCCGCTCCGACAGCGCCGCGGCATCGGTTCGGCGATGGTACTGCGCGGGCTCGATGAGTGTCGTCGAGCGGGATACGGGGCAGTCGTGGTAGTGGGCCATGCCGAGTACTACCCTCGCTTCGGGTTTCGGCGGGGCAGCAGCTTCGGGCTTCGGTGTCAGTTTGACGTTCCAGACGAGGTGTTCATGGCTACGGAGTTGCGGCCAGGCGTCCTGTCGAGCGGCGGCGAGTTGCAGTATGATCCGGCGTTCTCGCAGACGTAGGCATCCGGCTGACATGCCGCCGAACAACGAAGGTAACGAAGAAGGGGCAGGAATCCGATACTCGAAGCATGACGAAATCGGGCCGCTTCAATATCGCGCGCAAGCGGGATCGGACGCTCAGCGCACGAGCGATTCGATCTTGGCCGCGAGATCGGACGTTTGATGCGACACGGCCACGGCCTTTCCGTCTCGGTCGACGAGCACGAAGAGGGGAATTCCCCGCACCTCATACCGTCGAGCGGCGGCGATCGCCGATTCGCCCGTCAAATGGGTCCACGGCAGGTCGTTTTCCTCGAGAAATTTCGCGGCGGCGTCGGGATCCTTGTCGAGGTTGACGCCGACCACGTCGAACGCCCGGTCCTTGTAGGCTGACTTGAGTTTGACGACGGCCGGCATTTCGCGGCGGCACGGCCCGCACCACGAGGCCCAGAAGTCGATCAGCACGACCTTGCCGCGATACGCGGCCCAGTCGAATTCAACGCCGAGCGTCGTGACGCCGTCCAGTTCCATCGGGCGGCCGACCAGATCGTGTCCCGACGTCGATCGAGTGCCCGCGACCTCGCGCCCGTACGCCGCGAGCTCTTTGTCGAGGCTCGAAACCAACAAGTCGCCGAGTTCCCGGAAGTAGGTTTCGCGCCGATCGACGTCGATGCGGTTGATGGCATGGACCGTCGCGGAGGCCAGGCGCGCGTGGCGGTCGGTCAACTTGGTGTTCCGGGCCCGCGCGAACGACAACACGTCCTCGATCAGAGCGGGTACCGCGTCGATCGCCAGCGCATCGGCGTCGAGGGCTCGCCGCTCGAGGCGCAAGAAGGCGAGCTCCTCGACAACGCGCGGTCGCGCGTCGTTCGCCCATTCCGCGACGATCGCGTCAAGCCGTTCCCGAGCGTCTTTCGCGTCGCGCGCCGCCATGCGGTGGAGCGCCGCCGTCTGATGTTCGAATGCGACCAGCCCCGACTCGTCGTCCCTCCGCTCGGCGATCACCCGCGCCGCCGCCTCGATCAACGCCTCATCGAATCCCGCCCTTTCGCGAATCGCGCGCGGTTTGTCGTCCATCTTGAGCAGGAATTCGACCAGTTGGCCGCGCGTCGCGTCGGCGGGAGCCAAATACGGATTGTCAACCGGCTCGCCGCCGTCCGCCGCGCGCGTTCTGTTCCCTCCCAACGCGCCGTCTTCCATCGATTCGAGGCAAGCCGCCGAACCAAAAACCACGGCGAACACGGCGACGCGGAGCATCGGCGTCGTCGCGGAGAACAAGCGTTTCGGATTCGTGACGGTGCCGTCGCGGGGCGTGAGCCGTGCGGCACCGGATTGACCCGTGCCTTCCTTGGGAGGCGTACCGGGCGATGGAGCGGGAGGCGCCGCGCCGCCGATCAGTTCGAGTAGTTTCTCGGGTAGACGGTTCGACTGAACGTGGATCGCGCGCACGATGCCCTTCGCGTCCACCAGGACGTTGAACGGAATCGAGCTGACGCCCAACTGGCCGATGAGTTTGTTCTTTCCGTCGGATCCGTCCATGATCGTGACCCACGGCATCGGTTGGAACGCATAAAACTGTTCCACCAGTTTCCGGTTCGCGTCGACATTCACCCCAACAACTTCAAGACCTCGATCGCGGTACACTTCATACAGGCGTTTCAATTGAGGCAATTCGTCCTGGACGTACTGAGCGTTCTCGGCGGACCAGAAGGTGACGAGCACGGTCTTGCCTGAGTAGTCCGCCGGCTTGAATTCGGTGCCGTCGAACACCTTTCCATGCAAGGCGAGCGGTTGGTTTAGCAATCCGAGCCGCCGATTGGCGTTGTCGATCGTCTCCCGAACCAGTTTTTGGATCTCCGCGTCCGGGCACGATTCAAAAGCCTTTTCGATCTTTCCGAACATGCCCTTCGCCGATTCGACCTCGCCGCGCCGCTCGATCAGATCGGTGATGAACGCCGTTTGCTGGAGTGTCCCCAATCCCGGGTTCGTTCCCGCCAATAATTGCTCGGCGGCTTCCACGAGCGGCGCGAGCGACTGCGGTCTTGATTCGGCGAATTCCTGGATCTTCTTGTTCAGATCCAGTTCGAGGAATCGGGCTTCTTCCCTGAGCAGGCCCACTTGCCGCACGATGGCCGCGTCGGTGCTCGGCGCGAACGCCTCGCCGATGGCATCGACGAGTTTTCGTCCTTGTTCCTTATGACCGGCTTCGAGAATACCGAGCGCGGCGGTCCGCAGGTACTCGAACACGGCCGCCGTCTTCCGTTCTTCGGCGAGCAATTGGAGGGCGGCATCGAGGAGCGGTTCGGGGCGATCGACCTTGCCGTCGACGAGTTCAGCCACATCGAGCGAGAAGACCATCATGCGGCCGGTCAGCGCGATGTCGGCGTCGGGATCGGCCTTGAGCGATTCGCAAAACGCGCGAACCTGCCTTGGCACATCCTGAATGCCGAAATCACGCAAGTACTGCATCGACGAGAGGACGACATCGACGCCTTTCTTGCGGAGCTCCGCGTCGGCCGCCTTGTTCTGAACGAGGCGTCGGCCGGCTTCGATTCGCGCACTCAGGATATCTTGCACGTCGCGCGCCATCTCCTCGCGCGTGGCGCCTCGCGGCGCGCGGCGATCGAGGGCCTCGATGAACGCCCAAATCGTCTCGGGCGGTCCCTCGGGCGGCTCGAGCCGATCGAGCTGCTCGCGAGCTCGCGTCGGCGGCTGGATCGGGGGAGACGTAGGCGTTCCACCGGCCGGACGGTCCGACGCGGGCGGCGAGCCATCGCTTGCGGGCCGAGACGGATTCGGCGCCCCATCGGACGATCGTGTCGTGGCCCGTCCGCCGGTGGCCCGTCCGCCGGTGGCCCGTCCGCCGGTGGCCCGTCCGCCGGTGGCCCGTCCGCCGACGTCGGGCGTACCGCTCGACGACCCCGTACCGCTCGACGACCCCGTACCGCTCGACGACCCCGTACCGCTCGACGACCCCGTACCGCTCGACGACCCCGTACCAGCATCGCCCGATCGCACACCGCCTTCACCGGCGACCGGCGATGGGGTGGTGTCGGCGGGCGGCGGCGAATCCGATTCGCCGGGAACGGACGTCGAGGGCCCCTTCGGCGCCGCCGTCGATTCCTCGGCCACTTGGTATTTGCTGGTCGACGACGAGATCGGGGCGTCCTCTTTACCGCATCCCGCGGACGCCAGGGGAATCGCCAGGAGCGTCATCAGGGCGACAGGTCGCCAAAAGGCATTGGACGGCGATTGCCGGTCGATTCGTGCCATGATTCGCGGCGCCTCGATAGGGAAGGAAATGAAGTAATGCGGCCGAAGAACGTGCAATACGCTCCGGCCCTCCATCACGGCCGAAACGACGATCGCCATTCTAGAGGAGATGGTCGTTTTCGGCTGCGCCGTTTTTGAAAGTGCGCACCGGCCGGGATGCATATTGCCAATCGCATCGGGAATCGGCACACTGCGGGCACTTGAGGCCGCGTAAACCTTGGGAGGAACGGCGCGCCATGACCCGAAAACGCGTGCTGGATGTCGGAAATTGCGACTTGGATCACGCCACGCTCGGCGGAATGCTCGCCCGATCGTTCGACGTGGAAGTGATGCGGGCCCATACGGCCGATGAGTCGCTCGATCTTCTGCGCGAGCAACCCGTCGATCTGGTGCTGGTCAACCGCGTCCTGGATCGCGACGAAACCGAGGGGATCGATCTGATCCGCCGGATCAAGGCCGACCCGGAACTCGCCTCGCAGCCCGTCATGCTCGTCACCAACTTCCCGGAACACCAGGAGGCGGCCGTGCGGGAAGGAGCGGAATTCGGTTTCGGCAAGCGGGCGCTCGATGCCCCCGAAACGTCGCGTCGGCTCGCCCGGTTCCTTCAGTGACAAGGAGACGGGGCCTGACAGGAAAAGCTCCTCGCGACGGCGGTTCCCGACCGATGGGCGTGCGCGGACGGAGAACCCGGCTGCCCCGCTCGGTTCCGTCGTGGTTCCGGTCGGGGCACCGAGAGCTGGGATTGTGTCTGCTGATCGCCGCCGTGCTGGTCGGCATCGGAATGGTCGATCCTCGTTTCCATTCGACAGGCACGTGGAATGATCTTCTCGTTCGTTCGGCCCCGACGATGATTGTGGCCTGCGGCGTGACGCTCGTCGTATTGACCGGCGAGATCGACGTATCGGTCGGTTCGCAAATGGCGTTCCTCGCGGCCATCCTGGGCACGATGGTCTCTCGCACCGAATGGAACCTCAGCCCGTGGATCGGCCTGCCAGCGACGCTTGCCGCGGGAGCGGCGATCGGAATGCTCAACGGGATCCTCGTGACGATCGGCCGAGTTCCCTCGATTGTCGCGACGCTGGGCGTGATGACGGCGCTGCGCGGCGCGACGACGTGGATGATGGGAGGTTCGAATATCGAAGGCCTACCGGACGCGTTGACGCGAGCCGCCAAGCAGGGTCTATTCCGAGCCGGACCACCGCTTGGCGTCGTCGTCGCGGCGGGCACGGCGTTCGTGTGTTACCTATTGCTCCATCATATGCCGCTCGGGCGCCACCTGTACGCGGTCGGCGGCGGCCGCGAGGCGGCCCGATTGGCCGGATTGTCCGAGATTCGGTTGAAATGGTTCGCGTTCGCCGTCACGGGGTTTCTTGTGGCGCTCGCGACGATCGTCGACGTGCCGCGACTACCGAAGATCGAGGCGGGGATCGGTGTCGATTTTGAACTGCTCGTCATCACCTGTGTGGTGGTCGGCGGCGTTTCGATCTCGGGTGGACGCGGGCGGCTTGGCGGCGTGTTGCTCGCGGTCCTCCTCATGACGCTGATCCGGCCCGTACTGACGTTCCTGGAGATCGGCGAATCGGGCGAGAAATGGGCGAAGGCGGTCCAGGGCGTGATGATCCTCGCGGCCGTGCTGAGCGACCGGGCCGCGTCGCGGGGCGTCCGGAGGGAGCCGTGATGCGTCGCGCGGAACGACGACGATCGCCGTTCGCCTGGTGGCATGAAGGCGCCTTGCTCGCGCTGCTCGTCGCCCTCCTTGGCATCGCTTCGGTTTGCGTTCCCTCGTTCCTGCGCCTCGAGAATCAGCTCCTGCTGTCGCGTCATCTTTGGGAGATGGCGATCCTCGCGATCGGCATGACGATGATCGTGATCACCGGCGGCATCGATCTTTCGGTCGGCTCGATGATGGGCCTTTGCGCCGTCACGCTCGGCATGACATATGCCGCGACATCGAGCATCGCGGCCGGATGCCTCGCATGCCTCGCGGTCGGCATCGCGTGCGGCGCGCTCAATGGCCTGCTCATCACGCGGGTCCGGGTCCATCCGTTGATCGTGACGCTCGCCACCATGGCCGCGTTCCGGGGTGTCGCCGAGGGTATCTCGCAAGGCAGGGCGTACTCGCGATTCGGCGAACCGTTCGCGGTCCTCGCGCGCGGAGGGCCGGGTGGCGTCCCTTGGCCCGGCGTGTTTTTTCTCGTGATGGCCGGCATCGGCGCGCTCATCCTGGGACGCACCGCGGTGGGAAGATTCCTCTACGCGATCGGGAACAACGAGCGCGCGGCGCGATTCGCCGGTATCGCCGTCGATCGCGTCAAGTTCGGTCTCTACACGTTCTCGGGCCTTCTCGCGGCCATGGCCACGATCGTCTACTCCGCCCGATTCGACACCGCCAAGGCGGACGCCGGAAAAGGCATGGAATTGGACGTCATCACGGCCGTCGTGGTCGGAGGCACGAGCATCTTCGGTGGACGGGGAAACCTGGGCGGTACGGTCCTCGGATTGTTGCTCATCCATGAAACCCGACTCTTCATCGGCCGCTACTGGAAGATCGACGAACTCCGGTCGATCGTTGTCGGTATCTTGTTGATCGCCTCCGTTTTGATATACCGGATGCTCGCGCGGACGGAGGATCGCGCCTGACGCCGGCGGGCCGGCACGGAGATTGAATCATGCGACGCAGACTTTCGAGTCGCCTTTTCGCGACCTATCTGTTCCTGGCCATGTGGATCGGCGCGTCCGGCTGCGGATCGAGCTCGCCGGAATCCAAGAACAGCGGCGGCGCGGCCCATTCGAAACGGACGGTTTGCCTTCTGCCGAAGATCAAGGGAATCAGCTACTTCACGTCGTGCCATCGGGGCGCGGTCGAGGCCGCCGACGAATTGGGAGACATCGAACTCATCTACGACGGGCCGATCGACGGCGATCCGAAGAAGCAGGCGGAGATGATCGAGCAGTGGACGGTCGACGGCGTCGACGTGATCTGCGTGGCTCCGAATGCGCCCGATGTCGTCGCCAACGCGATGCGCGAGGCGCGCGCGGCGGGTATTCACGTCATCACGTGGGACGCGGACGGAACGGCCGATTCCCGGTCGTTCTTCGTCAATCAGGCGACCGCCGAATCGATCGGGCGCGGCATGGTGAAGGCGATGGTCGACGATCTCGGACCCGATGCCGAAGGGGACGTCGTCATCATCAGTTCCGACGCCACGTCGGCCAACCAGAACGCGTGGATCGACGTAATGAAACCGGCGCTCGCGGAAAGCCGCTTGCGGCTCGCCACGATCAAGTATCCGGGCGAAAACGCGTCCAACGCGCTCGCCGACGCGAAGGACGTGCTCCAGAAATACGAGGCACTCAAGGGCATTTTCGGCATCAGTTCGGTCGCGTTCCCGGGCGCCGCCGAGGGCGTTGAACAGGCCGGGAAATCCGGGCAGGTCTTGGTGACCGGCCTTTCCACGCCGAACGACATGCGACGGTACGTGAAAAACGGAACGGTGAAGTCGGTCGTCCTTTGGAATACGATCGATCTGGGTTACCTGACCGTGCGCGTCGCGTCCGCCCTGGCGCGGGGCGATCTGAAGGAGGGAGCGACGACGTTCGACGCGGGCCGGCTCGGTACACTCCGCGTCGTCGGCGATCATGTCGTCCTGGGCGACATCATCGTCTTCACGCGGGACAATATCGATCAATACGACTTCTGACGACGGGAAACGTGGTGACTTGCCGAGAATCGCGTGAGGTGTCTTGCGAGCTGTTCTGAACGGCCGGAATACGCAACGACGACGTCGTGCTCGTGCAGCCGATCCTCCCTCGTGAAACCCGAAGCCGAGCGTTGCGAGCCGCCAGGCTCGCGACGCGGAGGCGAGGGGACGCCGCTCCGAAACGCGTTGCGCCGAGCGTTGCCTCGCGAACGAAGACATTGCGTCCGCGGCTCGCGCCGCGGACGCCGTCGGTTTCGCGATTCACGAACCGGGCGACTCGATGATCGACCGACAGGAACGCGTCACATGCGGAACGGTATCCGGCAGGTCCGCCGCGTTGCGGCTGCTAACGTGCGGCCGGCGTCCACCCGGGGATTATGAGCCGGAAGCTCACTCCACAGGGTGGAAGAACTGGGGCAGATCTGGTAGCGGGACTCGCCCACGCGACGTTTCTTCCCCCGAAAGGCCAGGTGGGTTCGATCAGAGGCGCGCGGCTGATCTCGCGATATCCTTCCGGAGCGACGTGTGCCCGGATCAACTCCCCCCGGTTCGTCAGCAGCAACACCGAATCGCCCTGAACGGTCAGGTGGATGCTGGATCCCGTCCGTTCATCGGTCACCCCGCGAGTCTCCCACACCGTCTCGCCCGTGCGGGCATCCAAGCAGGCCAATGAACCGGACAATCTGGCGGAGTACACATGGTCGCCGCGGAAGAGGGGCGTCGACGTGTTGCTCAGAATCCTGCGGGCGACGGCGCGCGAACTTGGCCACAGGACGGAAGCGGCCGGGCGGTCGGGATCGAGTTGGAACATCAAGCCGCTGATCAGCAGACGATCGCGGTGAAAGACCGGAGTGGCGACGGCATAGTCCGCGCTTGTAGGCATCGGTTCGCGCCAATAGGTCCGCCCATCATCGGGGCACAGCGAAACGATCGACTGCTGCGTCCAGACGATGAGCTGCCGCGCCGCGCCCGCGGAAACGACGAACGGGGAACTGTGTGTCGATAACTCGTCGAGCGCCCTCCACGCCTCGCGGCCGGACTGTTTTTCGAACGCGACGACCCCCGCGCCCGGTTTGCCACCGATGGCGACGATGAGCAGGTCGCCTTCGAGCCAGGGCGAACCGTCGGTGGGAAAGTCCCGGAGCTGATAGGTCCGCAGTAGATTGTGCGTCCAAAGCACGCCGCCCTCGCCGGCGTCGAGGCAAGTGAGCTGACCGAACATCCCCAGCACGTAGAGCCTTCCGTCCCGCACGACCGGGGTTGCCCCCGGTCCGCGCTGTTGCCCGGCCATGAAGATCCAGTCGGGGTGGTCGGTATCCGACGAATAGCGCCAGAGCCGCTGGCCGGTTCGCGCGTCGAAACAGTGAACGGTCTCGCGCACGCGCGGGTCGAGCAGTTCGGCGTCGGTGACGTAGACCCGGCCTCCCGCCACAACCGGACTGGAGAATCCCATGGCAATCGCGGCGCGCCAGCGAATCGGCAGCCCTTCGGAAGGAAACGACTCGACGATGCCCGTTTCGGCCCACACGCCATCGTGCGTCGGACCACCCCACTGAGGCCAATCGTCCGCTCGCGCGACGGCGGCCATCGGTAGGAAGAGGCCCACCGCGGCGAGCGATGTCCGGAGACGCGTCGTGGGTGCGATGCGCATGCACATGCTGGTACCGAGAGTCTTCGTGGTAATCGCGATTCCTCTTTCTCAATTGGACCTTCGAGTCGTATTGTGGCGCGCGACGGCGGACGATCAGCGGATGCGGGCAAAGAACCCGTTCTCCAGGGCGAATCGGGGAACGTCGCGATCGATTTGCCGAATCAGTTCCACCGTCGACCGTGATCCTCGAGCCGATTGAGCAACTGATTCATCGCGGGCTTTGAACCGCCGGGGACGAACAGTTCGTCGCGTTGCCTCGCAAGTTCTTGAACGACCTGTGCGATCGTCCGGCGTCCGATTCCGATGCCCGCGCTGTAAATCGCATCGCGGACCTTATCGGTGTCCAGCGATTCGAAAGACTGCAACTCGGTCAAACGGAACGCGAAGACGTTCCCGTACAGCTCGTCGGTCGCCGATCCGATAAGTTCGCGAAACGCCGCTTCGCCTCCCTGCGATCCGTCGGGAAGCGTCACGGTCAGCGGTCCGGTCCCCTTGCCTTCGAATCGCTCGACGATGATCCGCTCCCCCTTCTCGTTTTCCAGGACGACTCGTCCCCCTTTGCGGCCTCCGTTGAGCGGCGGATAGAAGTCCCTCTGTTTGCGCGCGGGCAGACCGAACAGGATCGACCGGAAGAACTCCAACAATGTCGTCTTGCCGGCCTCGTTCTCACCCAGCACGATCGACAGTCCCGACGGGACGTCGGTCATCGAGACGTTCGCGAGGCGTCCAAAACCCTCGACATGGAACTCCTCGATTCGCATCAATCGTCGCCCTCCAACAACAAATCGGCGCAGCGACTCTCGGCATCGTCGATCATCGTTCGGAGGGCGTCGTGGGTGGGCGGAATCAGGAACTTGCCGGCGCGTGCGTGTTCGAAGAGGTCGGTCAATTCGCCGCGAAGCGCCGCCATCTCCTCGGGCGATTGGCGAATACCGTCGATCAACGCCAGCACGTCGCCGAGGAAATCCGCCGCGCCGCGCATCGAGGTTCCGTTCGGGCCGAGTCCGCGGAACGAGTTTCTCGACCCAGACGAACGGATTCCGCGCCGTGCCGAACGTGTGTAACTCATCCAACAAGTCTCGGCGGGCGTTCGGCCGAGTCAGTGCGGCGTGCAACCTTCCGCGACCGCGGAGCGTGATGCGCGCGACGACCGATCGTCCCTCGGCTCGATCCGCGAGTTCCCGTATTCGGTCCTCGATCCGGGCCAGCAGGCCGTCCATCGTCTCCAAACCCGTGATCTCGACTTCGCCGCTCAGCCAGCGAACGCTGTCGGTCGCCACGAACTCCGGCGCGCCATCGAGCAGGCCCTCGGACGTGACGCGAACCAGGAAACAACCGCGAGGACCGGCTTCGTTGATATGCCGGCCCTGCGTATGGCCCGGATAACCGATGAACGGATCGGACGGACGCGGCACGATCGACTCGTGAATGTGCCCGAGCGCCCAGTAGTCCAACCGCGACTCAACCAACTCACTCACGGCGCGCGGCGCGTACGGGTCGTGGCGCGTGTCGCCTCCGACATTGCAATGGAACAGGCCAATCTGAAACGGCTCGTCGCCGACGCGCCGGATCCCCGCGCCGAAACGGCTTTCGATCGTCCGCGTCGGATAGCTGATCCTATGAATCCGCGCGACCGCCCGGCCGTCCTTTTCAAACTGCGATCGGCGCCGTCGTAGACGTCTCCAGCGACCAACAAGAAATCGACCCGCTTTTCGAGGCAAAGCTCGACGACGGACTCGAATGCCCGGAAGGTCGCCTCACGGAGATGCTCGACGACTTGACTTTGTCCCTCCGGAAGCCGACCCAACCCGACAAACGGGCTATCGAGTTGAAAGTCGGCCGCATGGACAAAAGAGAAAGCGGGCATGGCTCGAATCGAACCTCGGAAATGGAATGGTGTTGGTCAACCATGACGATCCATGATGCGTCCGCGTCGCGGTCACCGAGCCCGCTCATCGCCCCATCGCGAATCCAAGAAGCCCGCTCCCATGATTCGGTCACTTGCGTGCCGCGAATCGGCCGCTCGGTTTCGCCGGGTCGTAGTTCGGGTTCGGGATCGCCTTCCGGGCTCCGACATCGGCCTGCCACCGGTGGAGTTCCTCGCGGAGCGAGGCGACACGCGCCGGTTCCGTTTGCGATCGATCGGCATGTTCGCCGGGATCGTCGCCGAGATGGTACAGCTCGACGGTCGGCCCTTCGTCCCACTCGATCAGCTTCCAATCGCCGCGCCGGACCGCCGAGCCCGGCGCGCCTCCCTGGTTCCCGTAATGGGGATAATGCCAATACAGCGCGCGTTCGGCCGGCGGTTGGCCCTTCAAGACGGGCATGAGACTGACTCCGTCGAAGGACCGCGGGGCGGAAAGCCCGGTGCCCGCGGCTTCGAGCACCGTCGGCATGACGTCGACACTGCAGACCGGTGCGTCGAGTTCGGAACCCGGACCGACGGACGCGTCGGGGCGCACGATCGCGGGCCAACGCACGATAAAGGGAACGCGGACTCCGCCCTCGTAGAGCCATCCTTTGCCGCCCCGCAGCGGCACATTCGACGTCGGCCACCCCTCGCTCGTCGATAATCCTCCGTTGTCGCTCGTGAAGATCACGATGGTCCGATCGCGCAGGCCCAGTTCGTCGATCGTGCGGAGCACTCGGCCGACGGCCAAGTCCATCGCTTCGACCATACCCGCGTACACGGCGTGCGATTGGACGAGCCGCACGTCGCGCGTGCCTTCCTTGCCCCACGCGTCGCCAAGCCCAAGGGCCCGGCGTTTCTCCTCATACTTACGGCGCAAGTCGTCGCGCGCCATGAGGGGCGTGTGGACCGAGTAGAACGCGAGGTAGGCGAGGAACGGCTCATTCCGATGCGACGCGATGAACCGCGCCGTTTCCGCGCCGAGCCGATCGGGGAGATGTTCTCCCGGAGGCCCGTCGGGCAGGCGAGGGTTTCCGTAAGGCGAAAAATACCGGTTGCCTCCGTACGGACCACCCCGGTCGGTGCCTCCCTTGTTGACATCAAAACCCTGGTTCTCAGGCCACCATCCCTCGGGTCCCAAGTGCCATTTTCCCGCGAAGAACGTCGCGTACCCGGCCGCCTTGAGCGACTCGGCGAGCGTGGTGTTCGTGAGCGGCAACCGATCGTCGTACGGAGCGGGCAGCAAGCGCGTGTTGCGCTTCCACGCGTCCGGCGTGCGCGCCGCTCCGATGTAGTCCGTGACACCCGTCCGCTGAGGCCACAGTCCGGTGATCAGACTTGCCCGCGTCGGCGAGCAGACCGGGCACGCGGCGTAGGCGTTCGTGAATCGCACGCCATCGCGCGCGAGTCCATCGAGATGGGGCGTTTCGTGGAACGTGCTCCCGTAACACGCCAGATCCCGTTGCCCCAAATCGTCCGCTACGATCACGACGACGTTCGGCCGATCGTCGACCCGATCGTCGGCGAAAGCCGGAACGGCGCCGAGCCATGCAACGGCTCCGACCCACGCCGAAATCGAAATGACCTGCGCGATTCGCCACAGGACGCGGGGGACGGTCCGGTTTCCGTTTGAGTGGAACATGGCGACAAGAACTCCGTTGCCGAATCCCCATCGCGCGAGGCCGAGCTTCGGTCGTCAACGGTCCGCTTTCACGGGTCGATATGCATATCGGGTGACCCGAACTGGCGATGGCAGTCGTTGCACTGTTCGATCATGTGCCGGTAGTGGAAGACGGCGTTCTGATAGTCCTTTTCCCGCACGGCTCGGTAGACAAGGCCTCCGAACGTGCGGATCCCCGTCGCGTTCGTCGTCCACGCCTTGTTCGACTCATCGGGCGAACGGAGCAGAAGCAAGTTCCCCACTTCCGCGATGATCAAGGCGTCGGACGCCGCCTGTTTCCATTGCTCGTCACTCACCGGCTTGGACGACAGCGACTGCCGGAGCCGCCCGTAGAGCGGCTCGTAGACATGTCCCATGAACTCGTGCATGTCCCCCTCGACCATCTCGAGAGGCTGCTTCGCTTTGCCTTGCCCCTTGTCCGCTCCCTCCGTCGCCCGATTCGATGCCTCGGCCTTCTTCGATAGGTCGCTCGACGCGTCTTTCCCCGCGCGCGTTTCCTGGGCTGCCGCGCCGTCGGTCGATCGCGCGACCGGCCAAAACAACGTGGCGATCGGTAAGAGGGCGACTCCGGCAAAACAGGCGAAGGTCGAAATCGCGCGCATGGACGGTCTCCGGTGGTGGGCGGGCCGTTCGTATTGTACACCAGAATGGGTGCCGGGTGTCCTCAGTCGGCGATCGACGTGGAGAGAAGGTCATGGCAAGCGAACGCGAATTGAGTCGGCGCGGCTTCCTGCATCGGGGGGCCGCCGGTGCGGCATGCATGGCCATGCCCACCATCATCAGCTCGCGTTCGCTTGCCGCCCAAGGCCGCCCGGGCCCGAACGATCGGATCGGAATCGCGTACATCGGCGCCGGACGTCGAGCGAATCAGCTCATGAAACTTCCGCCCGAAGGCCGAATGGTCGCGGTCGCCGACGTCGATCTTCGCCGCGCCGAATCGGTCGCGTCCGCACGACAATGCAAGGCCTATCAAGACTACCGCGCGATGCTGGAATCGAAGGACATTGATGCCGTCTTTGTCGCGACGCCCGACCACTGGCACGTACTTCCGTCCATCCATGCGTGCCAGGCGGGCAAGGACGTGTATCTGGAAAAACCGTTGTCGCTGACGATCGGCGAGGGCCGTGTCCTGGTCGATACGGTGCGCCGATACGGACGCGTCCTGCAAACCGGATCGCAGCGCCGATCGATGGCCGGCCACCGGTTCGGTTGCGAACTCGTCCGCAACGGAATCGCCGGGAAGATCCATACGGTGATCATCAAGAACTACCCCAGCCCCTGGCGGGCCCGATTCGCCGCGCAAAACATCCCCGCCGGACTCGATTGGAATACCTGGTGTGGAATGACCGAGCCCGCCGCGTACCACGAGGACATCTTCATCCAGCGGTCGCGCCCGGGCTGGATCTCCCTCCAACCGTATTCCGGAGGCGAAATGACGGGAACCGGCGCGCACGGATTCGATCAGGTCCAGTGGGCCCTCGAAATGGACCACACCGGTCCGACCGAGATCTCGGTGGAAGGCGGGAAACTCGAGCCACCGATCTACGAGCAGCCCGAGGACCGCGCGCGGGGCGACGCGCGGTGCAGCGGCGGTCGGCGCGTGCGGATGCGTTACGCGAACGGAATCACCATCCGCCTTGAGGACAACGGTCCCGAGGCCGGCGGCGAGTTCATTGGGGATCGGGGAAAAATCCGGATCGGCAACAACGTGGTCGACAGCAACCCGCGCGAACTTGCCTCCATCCGCCGCGAGGAACTCGCCGTGCGTCTTCCCGACATCGATGACCACATCCGGAATTGGTTCGACTGCATCAAGACGCGGGAGCGGCCGATCGCCGACGTCGAGATCGGCCACCGTTCCGCCATCCTCTGCCACCTCGGCAATATCGCTCGATGGGTCGGCCGCTCGCTGAGATGGGATCCGGCCCTCGAACGGTTCCCCGACGACGAGGAAGCGAATGCGTTTCTGGATCGCGAACGGCGGGCTCCGTTCACGCTTCCCGCGCCGACGTAGGCGGGCGAGGAGCGGCGAGGGTCGGAGTTCCGATCGGTCAATCAATCGTCGAGGTCGACGGTCGCGTAGGAGCGGCGGCGGCGGCGATGCGGTCGCGAACGAATGAGCGCCTTGTCTCCCTCGAAGAACCAGTATCCGCCAAGCAACCGATAGAAAAAGAGGATCGTGAACGCGCCGCCCGTCGCCACGCAAAGACCGAGCGGGCTGATCGGCGTCACGACCTTGTCGCGATAGATGAACGAGACGATCCCGCAACCGATCACCGTTCCTCCGATTCCCATGGCGAGCGTGGCGACGGCGCCGCCCGGGTCGCGGCCCGGCATGATGGCTTTGGCGAGCAGGCCGACGATGGTCCCGAATCCGACCCAGACGAGGATCGTATTCGCCCACTCCTGGATCTGGACGGCCATTTCATTGTCCACGGCGATACTCCGGCGCGCGACCGAACGGGAACCCGACGATCAAGGTCTCCTATTCGTCATCGGCCGAAATACCGGAAAATCTTGACTCTTCGTACCCATTCTCCAGAGGTCAACGCGTTCATGGCACGAAAGGGCGTGGCCCTAAACCGTTTCCGGCTCGGCCCGATCGGGCTCGGTCGACTCCAGCCCTTCGGTCTCGACGCGGAAAAGTTCGATCGGGACAAGCTCCAATTCGCGGACCCGTTTCGAGTCTGCCGCGATGACGCGCAGCTCGAACTTCCCGAGCCGCACGTGCTCGCCTTCCTTCGCGATATGGCCGAGCAGTTCGCTGACGAGACCTCCGGCCGTATCGGCCTCGACGGCGGGAAGCTCCATTCCGCAATGCTCCTCGATCTGCTCCAGCGGGCACATCGCGTCCACCAGGAATCGGCCCGTGGCGAGGTCCCGGATCAACGGCTGCTCGCGGTCGAATTCATCGTGGATCGGGCCAACCAGTTGTTCGAGCACATCCTCGAATGTGACGATCCCCGAAATGACGCCGTATTCGTCGACGAGCATCGCAAGATGGCGGCGATCGCGGAGGAATTGCCGCAGGAGCGAATCAAGGCGAATATTCTCGGGATAGAAGGGCACGTCCTGAGCGAGCTCGCGGATCGAATTCGGCGGGCGCTTCGAGATGATCCGCTGCAAGAGGTTCTTGGAGTGGATCATGCCGATGACGTGATCGAGATCGCCTTCGCATACGGGAAGCCGTGTGTGCCCCGATTCGACGACGATGCGGTAGTTGTCCTCGAGGGCTCTCGCCGTATTCAGAAAGACGACGTCGCTGCGCGGCACCATCACCTGCCGAGCCCTCTTGTCTTCGAGGTTCATGACGTTTTCCATGATCAGCCGTTCGCCGACCGTCAAGCTCCCTCCGTCCGCCGACTCGGCGAGGATCAACCGCAACTCCTCCTCGGAATGACCCGACTCGTGTTCCGACATGACGCGAAGGCCCGCGATGCGCAGGAGCAGATTGCTCGACGAATTGAGCAGCCAGATGAACGGGCGGAAGACATGATAGAAGATGACGAGGGGAGGCGCGACGGCGAGCGTCGTGGCGCGCGCCTTTTGGATCGCGAGGATCTTGGGCGCCTGCTCGCCCAGCGTGATGTGGAGAAACGTGATGAACGCGAACGCGACCGGCATCCCGATGTAATGGGCCATTTCTTGAGACAGGCCCGCCGGTTCAAGCCACGCGTAGAGCAGCGACGCGACGAGCGGTTCGCCGACCCAGCCGAGCCCGAGGCTTGCGAGGGTGATGCCGAGCTGGCACGCGGACAGGTACGCGTCCAACTGTTCCAGGATGTTGCGAGACAGTCGGGCGGTCCAGCTTCCGTCCTGCACCAGCAATTCGATCTGGGAAAGGCGGACCTTCACCAAAGCGAACTCGGCCGCGACGAAGAACCCGTTGGCGGCGACGAGCAGGAGCACGAAAACCAATTGTCCCAATACCATGCCGCTTTTCCGAATGGGCCGATCCACCGCGTGCGATTCTAATGAGACCCCCTTCCGCCCGCAACGGATGCCGAGGCGCGGTGACCGGACGTTGGCCTCGCCGGGAATCCGCCGCGCGACCCCTTGCAACGCGGGATGAGGTCCATTACCAAGCATCGGACGGTCCGTTTCACCCGCCCTATATCGGGTTCCGCGCGCCTTTCCACCGATTCCAAACGGCATGGCTTCCGGCGAACCCCACCCATGGACATTGCCGATCTTGGCCGCGCGGCAATCGATCATCGCGGCGTTCGCGACCGGCGCGATCGCCTCGCATCTGGCCGCGTCGATGACCGATTCGCCTTGGGTCGAGGTTCCCCTCATCGCCGCGCTGGTCCTCGGCGGCGGCCCGCTCGTCATCGAGCTCCTGATGAAGGTGGCTCGGCGCGAATTCGGCTCGGACCTGCTCGCCGGCATCTCGATCGTTACATCGGTGGCGCTCGACGAATACCTCGCCGGAACGTTCGTCGTGCTCATGCTGTCGGGCGGTGAAGCACTCGAGCGTTTGGCGGTGCGGCGCGCGTCGTCGGTGCTCGCCGCACTGGCGCGGCGCGTGCCGTCGCGCGCGCACCGGAGGCTGGATGGCCGCCTGATCGACGTCGACTTGAACGACGTCGCAATCGACGATCACCTTGTCGTCTTCCCCCACGAGATCTGTCCGGTCGACGGGATCGTGATCGAGGGGCGCGGCGTGATGGATGAATCGTATCTGACGGGCGAGCCGTACGTCATTTCGAAGGCGCCGGGCGTTCCCGTCCTCTCGGGCGCGGTGAACGGGGAGTCGGCGATCACGATCCGCGCGACGAAGCGGGCCGTCGACTCGCGATTCGCGAGGATCGTCGCCGTGATGCGGGAATCGGAGCAACGGCGTCCGAGACTCCGCCGACTCGGCGATCAGCTCGGCGCCCTCTATACGCCGCTCGCTCTGGCGATCGCGGGAGCGGCGTGGGCCGTCAGCGGCGATGCGACCCGGTTCCTCGCCGTGCTGGTCGTGGCGACACCTTGCCCGCTGCTCATCGCCATCCCGGTCGCGCTGATCGGAGCGATCTCGCTTTGCGCCAAGCGGGGCATCATCATCAAGGACCCGACGACGCTGGAACGGATCGGGCGCTGCCGCACGATCATCTTCGACAAAACGGGAACCCTCACGTACGGTGAACCGCGCCTCGACCAGGCCCATTATCTCGACGCCATGCCGCCCAGCGAGATCCTGGGGCTCGCGGCGGCCGTCGAGCGGTATTCCAAACACCCGCTCGCCTCGGCCGTGCTCGAAGCGGCCGATCGCGAGTCGTTGTTCCTGCGCGAGGCGAACCGGATCAGCGAGCGGCCCGGCGAAGGGCTCGAGGGCGAAGTCGATGGGCACCTTGTCGCCATGACGAGCCGCGCGGAGTGGTTGGCGAAAAACGCGGCCGACGCGCACCGTCTCCCGGACGTCGCGGCGGGACTCGAATGCCTCGTCGCGATCGACGGACGGCTCGCGGCCCTCTTCCAATTCCGCGACGCGGCGCGCCACGAAGGCAAACCGTTCGTCGAGCATCTGCGCGGCCGTCATCGATTCGAACGGATCCTGCTTGTGTCGGGCGATCGCGAACGCGAAGTCCGCTATCTCGCCGAACAGGTCGGCATCGAGGAGACGTACGCGGGCCAATCCCCCGAGGAGAAACTCGCCATCGTGCGCGCCGAACAGTTGCGCGCGCAGACCGTTTTCGTCGGCGACGGAGTCAACGACGCGCCCGCGCTCACCGCCGCGACGGTCGGAATCGCGTTCGGCCAGAACAGCGAGGTATCGACCGAGGCGGCCGGCGTCGTCGTGATGGATTCATCGCTCGAGAAGGTGGACGAGTTCTTCCACGTGAGCCGGCGGATGTTCAACATCGCCCTGCAGAGCGCCGTCGGCGGCATGGCGCTCAGCGCGCTCGGCATGATCGCGGCCGCGATGGGAGGCCTCCCGCCCGTCGCCGGCGCGATCGCGCAGGAGTCCATCGACATCCTCGCCGTCCTCAACGCCCTCCGCGCCGCCTGTCCGCCGCGGTCGCTCACCGATTTCTGAGGCCCCCGATCCAAACTGGATCGGGAGTCCGGAGTCGCCCGGTTCGCATCCACGACGCGAAGGCCACCCCGCGCCCCGAGGCGCCAAATACACTCGTGGAGTTTCGTCACACAATGGACGCATGCGATAGAAGACGGACCGTCCCCTGGAAGGGCAATCACGGCGCGGCCGTCCGTTGCTAGACCGGTCACCGCAAGGCTTCCGCGATGCTCGCATTCCGCTATTAGAAGTGTCACAAGCTCGTCGGGCAAATACGCTACTGCGTCTTGCCCCTCATACGACTCGCGCCCGAAACACGTGATGTATGCCGGAGACGAAAGACATACTAACACGTGTGGCAATGAAGACCGCTTCGAAGTTGCGTCGATTGTCTCGTCCGGACGAGAGAGATCTTGCGGTTCTGGCTGCGTCGCCGGAAACAACGTCCCCCCCCAACGACCAAAACCTGCCCCTAGCAGGTTCTCCGTCCATGCATCGGGTACTGGTATGCGCAGCCGGCCCTCAATGAATCCGATGAACTCTCGTGACAACTCGGCTGGAATTGGAACGATCGTTGCCCCTCGGTCCCGACCCACGAGCCGAGCCTCCATTTAGACTTCAAGCCGGCGCCACGCCGCACACAACGCCACCGGTGCATTGTCGTCGAAACACAGATTCTGAACCTCCTGGGCCGATCTCGATCTCAACAGACGTCCCGCAGCTATGCCCTTGTCGCGCCCCGTCGCCGCAGAAAGGAACTGTGCCCGCAGTTCAGAGATTGGTGACTTGGCCGGAACTGGCTCGTCAGCATATGACGCCGTTGGTGCAACAAGGGCAAATGTGACCAGTAATGCCCAAGGAGTTTGATTGGCCAAAATCCTGCATGCGTTGTTACACATAACAACTCCCTCAAGGACGCGCGGAAGCGGATGCCCATTTCGTCGCACAACAACAATCCCACTGCATTCTGAAATAGCGCCCTTCTCCACCGTCGGCCGGCGCTCTCGTCCAGAAATCAGGCATTGTCGTAATCCGTCCGAGATTCCATGAGCTGGTTGTGCACGGGCCGGCAGGTATCGGGCCGATTGGTTGGGTCGACATCTCATTGGTGTCTAGTTCCCCCGCTCGGCGAGCGTGTCCACGCGGTGCCACGCAATAGAACCTCACAATTCCTGACTGACGGTAGGAACCTAGCGGGGAAAAGGCGAGGAAGGAGGCTGTGTCCAGGACTTGAAGCGTAGCTGGGACATTTCGAAGTCGGTCTCGGCGGGGCGTGTTCGGTCTATGGACTGGCCACGCTTCCCAGTATTGCAAATGGCCGTGATAGCAGGGATGTGTATTCACGCAGTCACAAATCATACAGTGTACGGTTACACGCTGAATGAAGAACCCTATGTTACTCCGACAGGGCCATGGCGTCACGCGAAACCACCATTTCGCTGCTGCGCTGATGCGACGACAAGATGGGTTAAGCCGTCTTGGCGTAATGGGAGTGATTTGCAGTGCCAAGCCGGAAGGATGTAGCTGTCCATTCTACAAAAACTGGCGTTGGTGGAAATCGGCGGGTCGGTTATCAAGTGGGGCACGGATGAGAAGGCACTGGACAATCCGCGGGAGGAGATTCGGCAAGGTCGGCTTGACGCCGAG
>Ga0194120_10000556_pt1 | contig 70497 bp, 67 predicted proteins | sample TA2MahCa65mmetaG_FD_148642 | JGI IMG/M metagenome (GOLD analysis project Ga0194120, IMG submission 148642) | Freshwater microbial communities from Lake Tanganyika, Tanzania - TA2015019 Mahale Deep Cast 65m | ecosystem: Environmental > Aquatic > Freshwater > Lake | place: Tanzania: Lake...
AGGAGGGAGCTGCTGGAGTCGATATGGGACGGAACATCTTCCAGAGCGATGCACCGCTTGCCATGATGAAAACGGTCGGGAAGGTCGTTCATGAGAACATGCCTCCCGCCGAAGCGTACGAGTATTTCCAGAGCATCAGGGCTGAAGGGTAACCGCTGCCCCTCGCACAAGAAGACAATAACTGAATTTTCAATCAGGACACCGGAGATTTTCGGCTTGTTTCCGGAGCCGTAAGAACAAGGCATATTCTATGAACACTGAGGATATCAAGGGTTTTTTTGCTTCACAGGAACAGCTCGATATGGCTGATTACCTCACGCTCGACTACTACATCGAGTGCGTTGGCGATATCGAGACCGCTCTGGCCCACTTCTGCAGTGAGCAATCCACGGCCCAATGGAAGCGTGTCGGTGCTGATGAGGATTTCAGGCCGCTTCACGCGGCAAAGGTCATCAGCCTCACCATCGAAGGTGAGTTGCCTGAACTCAGTTATCCCGTCAAACATTCCGAAAGCGGTCCCCTACATGCATGCCGGGTCACCATCGCGCATCCGCACCGGAATTTCGGGCCCAAACTGCCCAACCTGCTCAGTGCGGTCTGCGGCGAGGGCGCTTTTTTCACTCCCGGCGTTCCGGTCGTGAAGCTGCTCGACATCGGTTTTCCCGCAGAGTATCTCAACGCCTTCGAGGGACCGAAGTTCGGTATCGAGGGCATCCGCGACCTGCTGCAGGCCTATGATCGTCCGATCTTTTTCGGTGTCGTCAAGCCCAACATCGGCCTGAAACCCTCGTGTTTCGCCGAGATAGCCTACCAGAGCTGGCTGGGGGGCCTTGATATCGCCAAGGATGACGAGATGCTGGCCGATGTCGACTGGTCGACGCTCGAGGAGCGCTCCAGGGAGCTCGGCACCGCCCGCCTGAAGGCCGAAAAAGAGACCGGAGAACCGAAGGTCTACCTGGCCAACGTCACCGACGAGGTTGACCGTCTGATAGAACAGCATGATATCGCCGTGCGCAACGGCGCCAACGCACTGCTCGTCAATGCGCTGCCGGTTGGCCTGAGTGCGGTGAGAATGCTTGCCAGGCATACGAAAGTTCCGCTTATCGGTCATTTCCCCTTTATCGCCGCGTTCAGCCGCATGGAGAAATACGGGGTTCATTCCCGCGTCATGACCAAGCTCCAGCGCCTTGCCGGTCTTGATTCCATCATCATGCCCGGTTTCGGCAGCCGGATGATGACCCCTGAAGAGGAGGTCATGCTGAATATCAGGGAGTGTCTGCAGGATTTCGGCCACATCCGCACCTCTCTGCCGGTTCCCGGTGGCAGCGACTCGGCGCTCACGCTCGAGACGGTTTACCGGAAGGTCGGCAGCGTCGATTTCGGCTTTGTGCCTGGTCGCGGTATTTTCGGCCATCCGATGGGCCCGAAAGCCGGTGCGAGGAGCATCCGTCAGGCATGGGAGGCCATCGAGCAGGGTTTGTCGCTTGAAGTTTACGCCGAAGGACGCCCGGAACTCCAGAAAATGGTCGATGGCATTACGGCAAACAGATAAACAGGGGCTCTGAACGGGAGATGGGAAGGCTTGATAACAGGGTCGCCGTCATAACCGGATCGTCGCGGGGAATAGGTCTTGCAATAGCCCGAATGTTCGTCAATGAAGGAGCCTCGGTAGTAATCACCTCCTCGTCGAAGACCAATGTCGATGCTGCGGTTGCATCGTTTCCTCCGGGTCGGGCCTGCGGCCTTGCGTGCGACGTGAGTTCCCCCGAAGAAACGGAGCGGCTGATCGCAGCTTCGGTGGTCCGTTTCGGCAGGATCGACTGTTTCATCAATAATGCGGGCATCTCCGAACCGTTCTGCTCCATCACGTCCGGTGATCCAGCCGTGTGGAGCCGGGTGATCGATACCAACCTCAAAGGCACGTACAACGGGTGCCGGGCGGCAATCGGGTACTTTCTGCGCGAGAACATACCCGGCAAGGTCATCAACATGGCGGGTTCCGGCACTGACAGAGGCTCCAATACCCCGTTCATCAGCGCCTACGGCTCAACCAAGGCTGCCATTGCGCGCTTTACCTACGCCATTGCCGAAGAGTACCGGCAAACCCCTCTTTCCATCATGCTGCTGCATCCCGGTCTTGTCCGCACAGGCATGGTGAGCGCTGAAAACCCGACTCCCGAACTTTCCCGCCAGCTTGCGACCTTCAACACCATTCTCGACATTTTTGCCCAGCCACCGGAAGTTGCCGCCCGGCTTGCCGTAAAAATGGCCTCCTCATGGAGCGACGGCAGAACCGGAGTCTACCTTTCGGCGCTCGACAGTTGGACAAAAAAGAAGTTGCTCCTCACCTATCCCTTCCGTAAACTGACAGGCAGGATAGACCGCCAGACCTATTAAATTGTTTCGTGACAGGAGAAGACCCATGCGCCATACCGCAGCCTGCGCCGTTTTTCTGCTGACCGTTTTCGCACTTCTGTTCCAGGGGTGCTACAGCTTCAGCGGGGGGTCGGTGCCTTCCCACATGAAGACCATTGCCGTGCCGGTTTTCCAGGATCGTTCGCGCGCAGGCGTCGCGCAGTTCCGTGCTGAACTGACCAGGCGTCTGACGGAAAAGATCGAGTCGCAGAGCCCGCTTCGCATGACCCCTTCACGAGCCACCGCGGATGCCCTGCTCGAAGGAACCATTCTTTCCTTCAATGACGAACCCAGCCAGCTCGGCAGCGTGACGGAGCGTGCGATCACCAACCGGATCACCATTACGGTCCGTGCGGTTTTTCAGGACAGGGTCAAAAAAACAGTTCTTTTCGAACGCACCTTTACGGGATTCGCCGATTACTCCGTCGGCAGTTTTGCAGCGCAGCAGGATGCGATCGCCAGTTCACTGGAGATGATTGCCTCCGACATGCTCGACAGCATCGTTTCCGACTGGAATTAGAATTTGTCCCCTGTGTGCATGCGGCGGATACGAAAAAAGGGATCTGACCGATCCCTTTTTTCGTATGTCTCCTTGCTGATGTTTCCTTACCTGTTGCGGTATGCGGAGTATTCCTGCAGGCTTTTCACGCCGAACTCCTGACGCCGTATGCAGTCGATGGCCTGCACCGAAGCCTCTGCAGCTTCGATGGTGGTGACGAACGGCACGTTGCTCAGCACTGATGCCGCGCCGATGGCTTCTTCGTCGTGCAGCGCCTTTTCACCCCTGGGGGTGTTGATCACGAAGTCGATCTTGCCGTGCTTGATGATGTCGAAAATGTTCGGTCTCCCCTCTTCGCCGACCTTGAACACCTTTTTGCATTCGATGCCGTTCTGTGTCAGAAACCGATGGGTTCCCGCAGTGGCGACAAGGTCGAAATCCATGCGGTACAACTCTCTGGCGATGGTGATGATCCGCTGGTTCTTGTCTTGGTCGTTCACGCTGATGAAGACGGCGCCCGAAAGCGGAAGATGCATGTTGGCAGCCTGATAGGCTTTGGCGAAGGCTTCGGGGAACTGTTCGGCAAGGCTCATTGCCTCGCCCGTCGAACGCATTTCGGGGCCGAGGTAGACTCCCGACTTCACGAATTTCGAGAACGGGAAAACAGGCTCCTTGATTGCCATGTGCTTCATGTCGAGCTGGTCGCAATCCTTTAGATCGTACTCCCTGCGCAGGTCGCTGAGCTTCTCTCCGAGCATCACCCGCGTTGCGATTTTCACGACAGGAACCGCTGTGGCCTTGCCGACAAACGGAACGGTGCGGCTCGCTCTCGGGTTCACCTCGATCACGTACACTTTTTCGTTCTGCACCGCATACTGCACGTTCATGAGCCCGACGACCTGTATGTGTTCTGCGAGCTTGCGGGTATGGGCCTTCATGGTCTCGATCACTTCCGGACTGATGTTGCGGTAGGGGAGGATCGAGGTCGAATCTCCACTGTGAATGCCGGCCGCCTCGACGTGCTGCATGATGCCGCTGATGACGCAGTCGGTATTGTCGGCAAGGGCATCGATGTCGAACTCCACAGCGGTTTCAAGGAAACGGTCGATCAGCAGCGGGTATTTTTCGGAGATGAAGAGAGCCTGATCGACATACTCCTTGAGTGAGTCGTCGTTATAGATGATTTTCATCGCCCGCCCGCCAAGCACATAGCTGGGCCGTACCAGCACCGGGTAGCCGATTCTTGTCGTGATGGCCTGGGCTTCTTCGAAACTGATTGCCGTGCCGTAGTCCGGGTGGGGAATATCGAGTTTTTCAAGCAGGGCTCCGAACTTTTTCCGGTCTTCGGCAAGGTCGATGCCTCTGGACGAGGTGCCGAGAATGGTGACACCGGCCTCATCGAGTCTTGTCGAGAGCTTCAGGGGAGTCTGGCCGCCGAAGCTCACGATGACGCCGAGAGGCTGTTCATGCTCGATGATGCGTATGGTGTCCTCGAAGGTCAGCGGTTCGAAATACAGCTTGTCGGCAATATCGTAGTCGGTTGAAACCGTTTCGGGGTTGCAGTTCACCATGATGGTTTCATAGCCGGCCTCGCAAAGGGCGAAAACCGCCTGAACACAGCAGTAGTCGAATTCGATGCCCTGGCCGATGCGGTTCGGCCCACCACCGAGAATGATGACCTTCCTGCGATCCGAACGGACGGATTCGTTCTCTTCGTCGTAGGTGGAGTAGTGGTAGGGGGTTTTCGCATCGAATTCGGCAGCGCAGGTATCAACGGTCTTGAAAACCGATTCGATGCCGTACTCTTTTCTCAGTGCCCGTATTGCGGGCTCGGTGGTTTTGAAAATATTGGCGAGCTGACAATCGGAAAAACCATGCTCTTTTGCTTTTACCAGCTTTTCTTTAGGGAGTTTGCGAGCGAGGCCCGGAACCTCTTCCGACAGGTCGGAAACTTGTGTGATCATGCAGTCTCGATAGATTGTATATACTTCGGAATACGATTGCTTTTAAAGGTACACAATTCAGCAGAGGATAAAAACCGTCGGAAAGATAAAAAATGCCTGCTGTTCTCAAAGCTTCCGGGAGCCATGCATCTTTCAGGAACCGTGTTGTTTCCCTGTCAACCGTTCGGGATTTTTTTTACATTACAGGGACTTCTCGTACAAATTCTGTTTCCGCAAAAAGCTCTCTTTTAACGTGTAATGCATACCATGAAATTCGATACGATCGAATCCGCCATCGGGGATATCCGGCAAGGGAAGATGGTTATTGTGATCGATGACGAGGACCGGGAGGATGAGGGCGATTTTATCGCCGCCGCCGACCATGTAACCACCGAAATGGTGAATTTCATCACCAGGGAGGCCAGAGGCCTGCTGTGCGTCGCCGTCACCATGGACAGGGCCAGGGAGCTTCAGCTCGATCCCATGGTACAGCGGAACACTTCGCAGCACGAAACCAATTTCACGGTTTCCGTCGATGCCATAGCCGAAGGGGTGACCACCGGCATATCGGTGTACGACAGGACCATGACCATCAAAATGCTGGCCGATCCGGCCTGCCATGCAGATGATTTTTCAAGGCCCGGCCATATTTTTCCGCTGCGGGCCATGGACGGGGGCGTGCTCCGGCGCGTGGGCCATACCGAGGCCGCAGTCGATCTTGCCCGGCTTGCCGGTTGCAATCCTGCCGGCCTGCTTTGCGAAATCCTGCATGAGGACGGCAGCATGGCACGGTTGCCGGAACTGCTGAAAATCAGGGATAAATTCAAGCTGAAGCTCATCACCATCAAGGATCTGGTGGCATACCAGATGCAGCGCCAGAAACTTGTGCACCGCGCCGTCGAGTCGCGGCTGCCGACAGTCTACGGGGAGTTCCGCCTCATCGCATACGAAACCTTCGATGAAGACCAGAACCACATGGCTTTTGTCAAGGGGGATGTATCGACCGGAGAGCCTGTGCTGGTAAGGGTTCATTCCCAGTGCGCAACCGGCGATACCTTTGCTTCACTGCGCTGCGACTGCGGCAACCAGCTTGCCTCGGCGCTTGGCATGATCGAAAAAGAGGGTCGTGGTGTACTGGTCTACCTCATGCAGGAGGGCCGCGGCATCGGGCTTATCAACAAGCTCAAGGCCTACAACCTGCAGGATGAGGGGCTCGATACCGTGGAAGCCAACGAAAAGCTCGGTTTCAAGGCCGATCTGCGGGATTATGGCATCGGAGCGCAGATACTCAAGGATCTCGGAGTCCAGAAGATGAAGCTGCTGACCAACAATCCCAAGAAGATCGTCGGTCTTGAGGGGTACGGTCTGGAAATCGTCGAGCGGGTGTCTCTGGAGATCGCCCCGAACCCGGTCAACCGGAACTACCTCGAAACCAAACGCGACAAGCTTGGCCACATGATCGGCTGTTCCTGCGCCAGTGAACAGCACTACTTCGACCAGATAGTGACGAAGAACATGAACAAGGATAAACATAACCCGTAAACTTCCGGAGGAGAAGGAATGAATACCATGATGGATACCGACATCCTTCAGATGCAGGATAAAGAGGTTTTCGAGGCGATAGCCGGCGAAACCAGAAGGCAGACCGAAACCCTGGAACTGATTGCATCGGAAAACTTCGCCAGCCGTGCGGTCATGCAGGCCTGCGGTTCCGTGATGACCAACAAATATGCCGAAGGCTATCCCGGAAAGCGATACTATGGCGGGTGCGAGTTCGTCGATGTCGCAGAGAATCTTGCCCGTGACCGCGCAAAAAAACTTTTCGGCTGCGAGTATGTCAACGTCCAGCCGCATTCGGGTTCCAGCGCCAACATGGCGGTGCTCTTTTCGGTGCTGAAGCCCGGGGACCGCATCATGGGGCTCGACCTTTCGCACGGCGGGCACCTTACCCACGGCAGTTCGGTGAATTTTTCGGGTCAGATGTTTGAGGCGCACGCCTACGGCGTTGACCGCGAGACCGGATGCATCGACATGAACCGGGTGGAGGAGATGGCTCTCGATGTGTGTCCGAAGCTCATCATCTGCGGAGCCAGCGCCTATTCGCAGGGCTTCGATTTCAAGGCATTCCGCGAGATCGCCGACAAGGCTGGCGCGCTTCTCATGGCCGATATCGCCCATCCTGCCGGGCTTATTGCCGCTGGGCTCCTCAACGATCCGATGCCGCACTGTCATTTCGTCACCACCACCACCCACAAGACGCTCCGTGGTCCGCGGGGAGGCATGATCATGATGGGCAGCGATTTCGAAAATCCGCTCGGCATCACCATCAAGACCAGGACCGGTTTACGGGTGAAAATGATGTCGGAAGTCATGGATGCCGAGGTGATGCCCGGCATCCAGGGCGGTCCCCTCATGCACATCATCGCCGGCAAGGCGGTGGCATTCGGCGAGGCGCTGCAGCCCGGTTTCAGGGAATATGCGGTGCAGGTTCGCAGGAACGCTGCAGCGATGACTGAAGCCTTTCTTGGCCTGGGTTACAATATTGTCAGCGGTGGTACGAAAAACCACCTCATGCTGCTCGACCTGCGCAACAAGGAGGTTACCGGCAAGGTGGCCGAGAACCTGCTGCACGAGGCGGGCATCACGGTGAACAAGAACATGGTGCCGTTTGACGATAAATCGCCGTTCGTGACCAGCGGCATCAGGATCGGGACGCCAGCCATGACTACCCGTGGCATGAACGAAAACGACAGCCGCGTGATCGCCGGTCTCATCGACCGGGTCATTGCAGCTGCCAATACTGCAGGTGTCGGGGATGTCTGCCGTTCGGTGCGTCACGAAATCAGGGAACTTTGTCTTGCCCGCCCGCTCGAAGGGTATGGCGTGACGCCCTGAGGGTCATCTGGCAGGTGACGGATATACGGTGACATGAGGGTATTCCGGCAATGCTGTCGGGATACCCTTTCCGGTTTCATCGGTTTTCCAGGATTCCGGAGATCATGGCATCAAGACCGGCGGATGTTTTTTTTATGGTTTTTCCCAACTCCATGATCTCCTTGTGCAGTTCGATGGCTTTGTCGTTATCGTTCTGTATGCTCCAGGCTGCCGTTACGGAGTCTTTCCGGCGAACGAGCGGTTCGATGATGATGTTTTTGAACGCATCGAAAAAAGCAGCGAGACATCGCCGGGCATGCTCCCGTTCGGAATCGGACTGTTCATGCCACCTGCTGCTGACCGGCTGCTCGACAAGCAGTCCGGAAGCCAGATCCCTCGCCTCGGGGCTCTTGAACAACCCTATTTCCGTAACGGCATCGATCCGTTCGTCGGGTTCGCCTCCGTTTTCGCGGTAACGACGGATCATGTGGGCAAGAATCTCACGGGCTGCAGGGTGGGGGAGCTCCAGCATCTCCTCGTGCGAAGCAGCGAATTCAAGCACGGCATTGCCGTATGCCGCACTTTCCAGCAGCGCTTTCAGAAAGGTTTTTTCAAGCACGCTGATCTGACTTTCCGGTTTTCGCGAGGCGGAAAGGGGGTTTGCCGGAAGCTGATCCGTTCTCCTGAAGCGATCCCGTTGCTGTTCCGCTCCTGCCTGTTCGTGCAGCGCTTCGATGCTTACGCCAAGTTTTCCGGCAAGCTCCTGCAGGTAGAGTTCCCTGCGTATGCGTTCCGGAATCAGCGATATGGTACGGGTCATCGTCCTGATGGCTTTTGCCTTTCTCAGCGGCTCCTCGAACTCCCCCGATTCGCTGAAAAAGCGGATCTGGAAATCCGTAAAGGCAAGACGGTTCGCTTCGGCATACCGCCGGAAAGCATCTGCTCCTTCACGGCGCACGAAGCTGTCAGGATCGTCGCTCGCTGGCAGCATCACCACGAACGGGGTGATGCCTTCAGCCAGAAGGATGTCGATCCCGCTCATCATGGATTTTTTCCCGGCCGGATCCGCATCGTAGATGAACTGTACCGTCGGGGCATGGCGCTGCAGGATTTTCGCCTGGTATCGGGTGAGGGACGTACCGCACGATGCCACGGCGTTGGTGATGCCGGCCTGGTGAAGGGCCAGCACATCCATGTACCCTTCGACAAGGATGGCGGTTTCTGTTCTCCGTATCTCCTGTTTTGCCGCGTGCAGTCCGTAAAGCAGTTTTGACTTCTCGAAGATCCGGCTTTCCGGCGAGTTCAGGTATTTGGGCGTGTCGGGATCGTTTTTCAGCGTTCTGCCCCCGAATCCCACAACCTGTCCTCCCACGGAGAAAATGGGGAAGATCACCCGGTTGCGGAATGCATCGAACCAGCTGTTTTTCTGCCGGTTTTCCGAAATCAGCCCGAGTTCGGCAAGCTGTCCGGTCAACATGCCGGCCCGTCTGGCTTCACCGAGCAGATAGTCCCATGATTCCGGCGCATAACCGAGTCCGAAAGAGGTGATGGTTTTCTCTGAAAGTCCACGCTCCGCGGCAAGATAGGCAAGCCCCTTTCTTCCGGCTTCGCTCATGAGTGTCCGGTGAAACAGGCGTGCGGCCCATTTCAGGGCGGAGGTGCTTCCATCCTCTCTGCTCCGGGGGGTCTGCTCCGGTGCGCTGAAGCGGCTGATATCGATTCCGGTGCGTTTTGCCACCAGCTCCACCGCCTCGGGAAACGTCACCTTTTCCATTTCCATGACGAAGGAGAAGACATTTCCTCCCTTGCCGCTTGAGAAACATTTGTAGATCTGCTTGTCGGGTGAAACGACGAATGACGGGGTCTTTTCCTGCGTGAACGGCGAGAGCGCCTTGAAATTGCGTCCGGAGGGGTGCAGCCGGACGTAATCCGAGATGATCTCGACAATGTCCGCCTGCTGGCGGATATCGTCAATAACGTTTTGTGGGATCATGACGGCTCCTTGGTCATGCTTGCGGGCGGCCTTGTCAGGGTTTACCGGTGTACTCACTGTACGATAATCGAAAAACCCGAATTCTCAAGAAGTGATGTTCCGGAATGCCGGAAAGATTGTCCGGGAGAGCCCTGCAGAGAAAGAGTATTTGTTGTAATTTTCAAAAAGAAGTCATTATTTATCCTGTAGTAACTGTTCTCTGCATGAAGCGTTCCTCAAGATCGTCACCTTAACTCATTCAATAATATGAAACAGGGCTTATTTACGGGGTTGCTCATTGTTGTAACCTATGCGGTATCTCTCGGATTCTATGCATGGATGGGTACCACTCCTCCCGAATCGATGTTTCACGCCATCTGGAAGGGCGGGCCTATCGTCTCGGTGCTCATGGCCCTGATCCTCATGGTGATTGCCTATATCGTCGAACGTATCATTGCCCTCAACAAGGCGAGTGGCAAGGGTAATATTCCGCAGTTCGTTCAGAACCTCAAGCTCGATATCGAAAACGGCTCGATTGATGAAGCCATCGCAAAGTGCGACGAGCATCAGAGCTCGCTCTCCGCGGTGCTTCGCGCGGTGCTCGACCGGTACAAGAAAATGGTGAGCCTCAATATCGCCGACCGTGACAAGAAGATCAGTGAAATGGAAAAGGCCGTCGAAGAGGCTACGGTCATGGAGATGCCGCTTCTGGAGAAGAACCTGGTGGCAATTTCCACCATCGCATCGATCTCCACCATGGTGGGGCTCCTCGGCACCACGCTCGGCATGATCCGCGCGTTCGCCGCCATGGCCACCAGCGGTGCTCCCGATGCGGTGCAGCTCTCGCTCGGCATCTCGGAAGCGCTTTTCAATACGGCCCTCGGCATTGTCGGCGGCATTATGGGTATCGTCACCTATAACGTCTTTACCAACAAGGTTGACCGGTTCAACTACATGATTGACGAGGCGGCATTTTACATCATCCAGACCCTTGGAACCGGTAAAAACCAGTAACGACCATGTCGAGAATCAAGGCAAAACGGGTCGGTTTCCGGATCGACATGACGCCGATGGTGGACGTGGCGTTTCTGCTCCTGACCTTTTTCATGCTCACCACGAAGTTCCGGCCTCCTGATGTGGTTCAGATCGATCTGCCCTCTTCCCATTCCGAGCAGAAGCTGCCGGAGTCCGACGTGCTGACGGTGACCGTAAGCGGCCAGAACGGTTTTTTCATGGGGGTGTCCTCGCAGCAGTCCCGCGACAAGATTTTCAATTCGGTTGTCAAGCCCAAACTGCAGTCGGCAGGCCTTTCCGAAGCAGCCGTCGGTGATTCGCTCAAAAGCTTCCGGCTGGCTGAAAGCTTCCGGGTCAACCGGGAGGAACTCGACAAGTTCGTGGTCATGGCGCGTTTCGCCGATCCCAAGCTGCGCCCGGTTATCCGCGCTGATTCAGATGCCGACTACGAAGCGGTGAACCATGTCATCAAAGTCTACAAGAAAGCCAATCTTCTGACCTTCAACCTTGTAACCATGCTTGAAAGGGAGGTACACTGAACATGGGAATGGTTGATTCTCCAAACGGAAACCGGTCGATTAAAAAGGGCCGCCGCCAGAAGAAAAGGATAGGCTTTCATCTCGACATGACGCCGATGGTGGACGTGGCGTTTCTGCTCCTGACCTTTTTCATGCTCACCACCACCTTTGCCAAGTCCAATACCATGGAGATCAACATGCCTCCCGAACAGGGAGAGGTGAAGATCGCCGAGAACAATGTCATGACCGTGCGCATAGCCGGTGACGGGATGGCGTATTGCTCGCTGGGAGAGGAGGCGCCGCGCAGAATTTCACTCTACGAGCCCGGCGACGACAGTCTGCTGGCCCTCAGCGGTGAGCTTCGCTCGCTTCTGCGCCAGCAGACTGCAGCAAACAAAAAACTGGTGATCGTGGTGAAAATCAGTGAGCAGGCCAAGTACAAATATCTTGTCGATCTTATCGACGAGCTTAATCTCATGAAAATCGACCGGTTCAGTCTCGATGACTATACCGATCAGGACGACGCTGAAATCAAAAGAGCTGTGTAGCCTTCGGGTGAGAGCAAAGGAGTGACTTGAAGGTGTCTTCAAAGCTTGACAACATTCACCGGGCTGCTTCTGAAAAAGCCGCAATCTGGTCTTTCGTCGAGGAGTTTCTCGATACCGACCGGTTACGTTCGATTGATTACGGCAACCTTGCCCTCCGTCGCCAGGCCCATCTGTTTCTCTCGCACGGCGTCATTACCGCCATCGTGCTTCTCTGCATGTTCTGGCTGGTGAGCGCGAACTGGAACAGACTGCTTTCACTGGCAGGTATTTCCCCCGATGAAGATGCACCGAGGGTCGAGTGCTATGAAGTGGTTACGAGCGTTACCCAGCTGCCGCCTCCACCGCCACTTGCAGCGCCGCCCCCCGCCGTGGTCACGCCGGCAACGGTTGCGCCGGTAACCCCGAATGTCGGCAAGATCAAGACCGTCAAGGAAAGTGAGGTTCCGCAGGAGCAGACGCTTGCCACCCAGAGGGAGATCAAACAGGCAAACCAGAATCAGGGCAACGGTTCGGGTGTCGGCGCATCGGCAAGCGACGATGTGCCCATGTTTGTGCCCTGCGAGAAAATGCCGGGCTTTCTCGACCAGAAAAAACCTGCATATCCCGAGATGGCAAGGACAGCGGGTATCGAGGGAAAGGTGTTCGTCAGCGTGCTGATCGGTGAGGACGGACGTCCCGTCAAGGCCAAGGTCATGAAGCGCGTTCCGGCTGACTGCGACGTGTTCGATGCCGTCGCCATCCGTTCGGTTATGGAATCGAAATACTACCCCGGCATTCAGAACGGCAGCCCGATCAAGGTGTGGTTTACGGTGCCGATCCGCTTCCAGCTCGATTGAATGCGGTCAGGTTCCCCCGTTTTTTTTTCGGTACAGGACCGCGAAGATGATCCACGCATAAGCGGCAACAAGCGTAAGCGGACTGATGTAGAGGGAAAAAAAACCATCGACATCCCGTTCGAGGTACATTCCCAGATAACTTCCGGCTATAACCAGAGCCCCGCAGGCGATCATGATGTAGTTCACCGTACCGAGGGGCATGGCTGCGGAGTGCTTATTGTCCGGCTTTTTCCCGGCTTTCTTCGGTAAGGATTTCATCGAGTACGGTGATACAGCGTTGAGCTTCGCCCGCACTGATGCAGAGCGGCGGAAGAAGCCTGATGACATTCTGGCTTGTTGCGTTGACAAGAACCTGTTTCTGCAGGGCTTTTTCCACATACACCTTCGCCTCCTTGTCGACCGTTATACCGATCATCAGGCCGTACTGCCGGATATCGAGAATCTGGCTGTGGCGTGCGGCAAGTTCCTGAAGGCCGCCTTGCAGCATTTTGCCGATCTTGACGGCATGTTCCATGAGCCCGTCCGCCTGGATCGCCTCGATCATGGCAAGGCCCGCCGCGCAGGCGACCGGGTTGCCTCCGAAGGTGGTTCCGTGGTTTCCGTAACTGAACACCCCGGCCATTTTCTCGCTACCGATCACTGCGGCAAGCGGGAGCCCTCCGCCGAGCGGTTTTGCAAGGCAGACAAGATCAGGCTGGAGGCCGAAATGCATGTAGCTGAAAAACCTGCCTGTTCTACCGCAGCCCGCCTGGATTTCATCGGCAACAATCAGGAACCCGAACCTGTCGCGCAATGCCACGAGTCTTGCAAGAAACTCCTCCGACAGGCAGTGAATGCCCCCCTCGCCCTGGACCACCTCGATAAAGACCGCTGCGGTTCTTTCCGATACCTTTGCTTCAAGGTCCCCAACGTCGTTGAAGGTGATCATGCCGGTTTCGGGAAGCAGCGGATCGAATCCGTCGGTATATTTCGCCTTTGCCGTCAGGGACATGGCGCCGTAGGTTCTGCCGTGAAAACAGTTGCTCAGCGACAGCACCTCTTTCTTGTCGTTGTTGCCCGTCATGGCAGCCTGTTTCCTTGACATCTTGATGGCCGCTTCGATTGCCTCGGTTCCGCTGTTGGCGAAAAACACTTTCGAGAGCCCTGAAATGTCGAGCAGCTTCGCAGCAAGTTCAAACTGCGGTTCCAGCAGAAACAGGTTCGATGCGTGGATCAGTTTTGCCGCCTGGCCGGTGATGGCCTGCAACAGGCGCTTGTCGCCGTATCCGAGCGCATTGACGCCGATACCGGAAATCATGTCGAGATAACGGGTTCCGTCGCTGCTGACGAGCCAGCACCCTTCACCGTGCGTCAGGGCGACGGGCATGCGGGCGTAATTATGGAAAAAAAGAGTCTTTTCCGTCTCCTGTGTTACCGGCAGTGGTTTCATGCTTTCTTAGACTTTGCACCCCTTTCGGGTGTTTTCGGTGTACTCAGACAATGCGTTGAAAAAACTGATAATAATGATCTGCGGGTCTGCTGTCAAACATTTTCTTCCGGTTTTTTCAGGGCGGTGAGAACCCGTATCAGCCGCCATATGCCGTAGGCGCCGGTCAGCAACGCATAGAGCAGCAGATCGCGCCGTGCTTCCGGTGAGGGTGCGTATGCGAAGAGATACACGGAGAGCGCCGTTGCGATGAAGAGTGCCGAAAGCATCAGGCCGAGCACTGCCGGCAGACGGGAACCGGTTTTCATTCCGGTTTTTCCGGTTCTTTTTCACCGGAGCAGGCCGCCTCGGGATAGAAACGCCACTCCCGGTTCACAATCAGACGGGCGCCGTAACCGAAGGTGAAGTACGACCATCCCCACTGCATCAGGACGAAGATGCGATGCTTGAAGCTGGTCAGGTAGTAGATGTGCACCAGAAGCCACGCAAACCAGGCCGGCGCTCCATCGAACTTGATGCTGCCGATCTGCAGTATGGCCTTGTTCTTTCCGATCGTGGCCATCTGCCCCTTGTCGGTATAGCGGAACGGCTTGCGCGATTTCCCTTTCACTTCACCGATGATATTGCGTGCAATCGCCTGCCCCTGCTGCAGGGCGACAGGAGCAAGCCCCGGAAGCGGACCCGGAAGGCCGTGCGCGAAATGCGCCTGGTCTCCGCCGACGAAAATTTCCGGGTGTCCGGGAACGCTGAGGTCCTCCTCGACCATAATGCGTCCTATCCGGTCGGTCTCCACGCCCATCTCCTTTCCCGTATCGATAGCCGTGACGCCGGCAGCCCAGAGCACCGTGGCGGCTTCAATGCGTTCATTGCCGATCTGCACGCCGTTTTCATCCACGTCGCTCACCATGCTGCTGGTCCATACCTGAACGCCGAGCTTTTCGAGCGATCGGGTTGCCTTGCTGGCCAGGTCAGGATCGAATGACCCGAGAATGCGGGGCGCCGCCTCGACGATGAAAATTCGTGTCAGCTTCGGGTCGATCTGGCGGTAAAGCCGGGAGAGCGTGTAGCGGCTCATCTCTCCGATCGAACCGGCAAGCTCTACGCCGGTAGGGCCACCTCCCACGATCACGAAGGTGAGCAGCTTCTTGCGCTCGACCGGGTCGCTCGTCCGCTCGGCGGCTTCGTAGGCCTCGAGCACCCGCCTTCTTATCTCCTTGGCCTGGGCAAGGTTTTTCAGGCCGGGAGCGTGCTCTTCCCACTGGTTGTTGCCGAAATAGTGGTGCTTCACGCCGCAGGCAAGAATCAGGTAGTCGTAAGGTATATCGGCGAAATCGGTTCTGACGATCCTGTTTTCCGTATCGATGTGCTGGGCGATGCCCTTGAACACCGTGATGTTATGATAGTTTGCCAGCATGTTTCTCAGCGGGGCGGCAATGTCCCCTTCGCCGAGAGCCGACATGGCCACCTGGTACAGCAGCGGCTGGAACAGGTGGTAGTTCTTCCTGTCGATCAGGGTGACATCGATATCATGTCTGTTGCCGAGGAGCTTTGCGGCATTGATGCCTGCAAATCCACCGCCTACAATGACGACGCGTTTTTTCATGGTGCTGTTCCGGGTGTCTCTGTCTTGTCGTATCCTTTTGTGATTCTCATTAACCTTTTTTGCAACCGTAACCCCTTGTGATGCAAACGGTTCGCATCACTTTTCCGGGTTCGTGCGCGGTAAAGTACAAAAAAAACAGTGAAATCACCCGTTCTGTTCCTTGCTGTCCGGAGAAGTTGCACCAAAAAGTCCGGACGGCCATTTCCCGGTCAGGCGAGGCGGTCGATCAGCGAGGAGCATGCAGGATATCGTTCCCTCAGTACCTCCTTCGGCGCGAAGGTGAAATCCCGGAAATCGAAGCCGGGAGCCACGACGCAGCTTACCAGACTGTAGCCTTCCGTGCCGCTCGTTCCGGCATCGTGGCAGGCGCCGAACCAACTTTCGGCGGGAACGGCTTCCTGCAACACCTCATCCTTGTCCGGGTCAGGGCCGAGAAGAAAGGATGAAGGATCTCCTTCGGAAGGAAAGAAATGCACTCGCAGGGGGTTTCCTGCGTGATAGAACCAGAGTTCGTCGGAATGAATGCGGTGCAGTCTGGAGCGTTCTCCGGTTTTCAGCAGATAGAAGATGGCGGTTGCATGGCTCCTTGGTCCTCCGAAAGGTGAATCCGGGCCGAAACCATAGGTCCCGGGGCTCCGGTAGGTTTCGCGGTAGAAGCCGCCCTCCGGGTGCGGCTGCAGCCTGAGCCTTTCGATCCACTCTTCAGTTTTTCGCATGCAGCATTTCCCGTATTTTCGCGGTTTTCTGGCGTGAGGCGTCGGCAAGCCTCACCCGGAACGCTTCAAGCGCCGTCATCAGCGCACTGTCGGAAAGCGCCAGAATCTGCACGGCAAGCAGCGCGGCGTTGCGGGCGTTGTCGATGCCGACCGTGGCGACCGGTATGCCTGCGGGCATTTGTACGATCGAGTACAGCGAATCCTGGCCGTTGAGTTTCTTGCTGAAAACCGGAACGCCGATGACCGGAAGCACCGTCATGGCTGCCGTAACGCCCGGAAGATGAGCGGCGCCGCCCGCTCCTGCAATGATGACCTTGAGCCCCCGGTTTTTGGCCGAAGCGGCATACTGCTCCAGGTCGCCGGGCGTGCGGTGCGCCGAGATGACCGAGATTTCCGAGGGGATTGCGAATTCGTCGAGCACATGAACGGCCTCTTTCATGATGTCGAAATCCGAATCCGATCCCATGAGAATGCCGACAAGCGGAGTGTTGTCCTGAGTCATAAAAAAGATTGCTCTTGCGGAACGGGATAACGCTCCGCCGGTTGAGAGATGTTTCTGAAATTTCCGGGTTTTATGTATCTTGTATCTTCCGGGGTGCAATTTCAAAAATAACACATGCAGAGGAAGATTACAATGGCAATCAATCTAGCAGTAAAGTACAGCAATCCCGGTCCACGTTATACCAGCTATCCCACCATCCCTTCCTGGAGCGCAGACGGCGTTACCCAGGAGCAGTGGAAAGAGGCCATGATCAAGGGTTTCAACGACAGCAACGAGACCACCGGCATCAGCATGTACATCCACATTCCGTACTGCGAGAACTACTGCTACTTCTGCGGCTGCAACGCTCACCGCACCCAGGACCATTCGTTCGAGGAGCCCTATCTCGACGCACTGTTGAAGGAGTGGCAGATGTACCTCGACGTTTTTCCCGGTACGCTCAACGTCAAGGAGCTGCATATCGGCGGTGGTACGCCGACCTTTTTCAGCCCTGAAAACCTCATCCGTCTCGTTGACAACCTCTTCAAAACCGTCAACCGGATGGACAACCACATGTTCAGTTTCGAAACCAATCCCCGTTCCACCACCAAAGAGCATCTCGAAGCGCTCTACAGCGTCGGTTTCCGCAGGATGAGTTTCGGTATCCAGGATTTCGATCCCGTGGTGCAGCAGGAGATCAACCGCCTCCAGTCGTTCGAACTGGTCAGGGAGAAAGTCGATCTTGCACGCCGGATCGGGTTCACCTCGGTGAATTTCGATCTGGTTTACGGCCTGCCGAAGCAGACGCTCGCAACCATTACCGACACCATCCGGAAAGTCATGGAGCTCAGGCCCGACCGTCTGGCGTTCTACGCTTATGGCCACAACCCGCACATGTACGAAGGACAGCGGAAGTTCAGGGAGGAGGACCTTCCGGTAGGGGACGTCAAGCAGGAACTGTACGACAAGGGCCGCGCAATGCTGGAATCGATCGGCTATCATGAGGTGGGCATGGATCATTTCGCGCTCGAGGGGGATACCCTTTACCTGGCCGCCAGGGACGGTTCCCTGCACCGGAACTTCATGGGCTACACCGAGAATACCACACAGATGATGATCGCACTCGGTGCTTCGTCGATCAGCGACACCTGGTACGCTTTCGCCCAGAACGAACGCGGTGACCAGAAGTATATCGAAGAGGTCAACAAGGGGCGCTTTCCGATCCTTCGCGGCCATCTGCTTACCGACGAGGACCTTGTGCTCCGCCGTCACATCCTCAATCTCATGTGCCGCCAGGAGACCTCATGGGAAGACCCGAAGATGTACACCGAAGAACTCGATATCGCCCGGTACCGCCTGGAAGACATGGAGAACGACGGCATGGTGGTACTGCTTGAAAATGGCGTGCGCGTGACGGAGGTCGGGATTCCGTTCCTTCGCAACATCTGCATGGCTTTCGATGCCAGGCTCTGGCGCTCCGACAGTCTTTCGAAAGCTTACAATGTTTCCAGGGACATCCAGAAAGAGTATATCGAACGCGCCCGAAAGGCCAAGGAAGCCCAGCAGGTAAGCTGAGCACAACAGGTAATCAGAAAGGGTGATCGGCAGTCACCCTTTTTTTATGTCCCCTAACACGAGATGAAAAAAACAGTCAGGATAGGGTTTCTCGGCAGCGGCTGGGCGCAGGTTGCCCAGGCTCCGGCTTTTTCGCTGATCGAGGATGTCGAGCTTGCCGCCGTGGCCAGCCCGACCGAAGCTCGCCGTCGGAAATTCATGGAGCGCTTCGACATTCCGGAAGGGTACCCGGACTGGCGAGACCTGCTTGCAGCCGATCTCGACCTGGTCTGCGTGACCACGCCGCCTTACCTGCATGCTCCGATGGTGACCGGGCTGCTGGAAAGCGGTAAAAGCGTACTGTGCGAGAAACCGTTCGCATTGACCGTTCAGGAAGCATCAGCCATGCATTTCACCGCTCTCCGCTCTTCCGGTCTTGCGCTCATCGACCATCAGTTACGTCTGCATCCGGCAGTTCGCTGCATGAAAGGGCTGATCGACAGCGGAGAGATCGGCAAGGTGTATGAAGTGCGCGCCGTTGTGAACCTTGCGACCCGCAACCGGCCTGAACAGCGCTACTCATGGTGGAGCGATGCTGCAAAAGGCGGCGGGGCGCTCGGCGCTATCGGTTCGCATCTCATCGACCTGAACCGTTTTCTCGTCGGGGAGGTTTCCGAGGTGTGCTGCAACCTCTCAACCGCAATTCCGTACCGGACGGATGAGCTGGGCAAGCCTTGCCAGGTCACTTCCGACGACAGCTTTGCCCTGTTCATGAAGTTCGGCCCTTCATCCGTTGCTTTCGGTTCTTCATCGCTCATGCATGTCACGACTGTCGGTTCCTACACATGGTTCTCCTTCGAGGTAGTCGGGAGCCGCAAAACCATCCGGCTTGACGGCGCGGGCCGGCTGTGGGAGATAGCCAATACCGTGGAAAAGGTCGGGCGGAGCCTGATCGATGCTCCCCGCTGGAAGCAGATCGAACCCATGCTTCCCTGGGACGAACTGGTGCTGCAGGAGCGGATCCGTCTCTCCTCGCTGGCCGTTCACGGTGTTTTTGCCGTCGGCTTCGCCTTTCTCGCCCACAGGATCGTGAAGGCTTTGCGCAACAAAGAACCGAAACTCTACGATGCCGCAGGTTTTGCCGATGGTCTCGTAATCCAGAAAATCCTCAAGGCCGCAGCGGATTCGCACCGGCAGCGGCAGTGGGTCAAAGTATGACATGCCATGGACTGGATACTGCTTGCGCTGGCCGGATGCCTTGAATGTGTCTGGGCGGTCGGTCTGAAATATACCGGGGGATTCTCGAAGCCTCTGCCGTCGGTGCTGACGATTGCAGCGATGGCCTGCAGCTTCTGGCTGCTCTCTCTGGCCATGAAAACCATTCCTGCAGGAACGGCCTATGCGGTCTGGACCGGCATCGGAGCTGCCGGTGTGGCGATTGCCGGAATGCTCCTGTTTCAGGAATCGCGCGACATCGCCCGTATTCTCTGCATTCTGCTGATTGTCGCCGGCGTGGCGGGGCTGCGTTTTTTTGCCCGCTGAACAGGCTTGTAATGGAGCCGGATTTTTTGATACATTCGTGTATGCGGCTTTGCTTAAGCAAGTACCCCAAACCCCAAAGTCCAAAAATCTGATGTTGTCTTATGGCAGAAACGAGTGCTTTCCGTCAGTTATCCGTTAAGGCTTTTTCGTTATCTGCTTCCGGCTGAGCAGTATGACAAACGGTTTCCGTAAGGCATTTATGGCCAAACACCCGATGGCTGGCCGTCTGGGCACTGTTTTTCTGGTGCTTGCTGCGTTGCTGTTTTCATGGTGGGCGGTGCAACAGGCGGACCGTCAGCTCCGGGAAGACCTGTTGAAGGAGATTGCCATTGTTTCGCGTAACATCGGCAGGATCGATGTGCACGCATTGCAAGGGTACAGCATCCGATACCGGCACGACTCCCTATGAGGAGCTGAAAGACAGGCTTGCGCTTACCTGCAGGTTGAAGGAAAAGTGCCGTTTCGTCTATCTTCTCGGTATGAGACCGGATGGAACCGTTTTTTTATGCGGATTCGGAACCTCCCGGGTCGCCCGATATCTCTCCTCCCGGACAGGTCTACACTGAAGCATCTGCATCCCTGCGTAACGTGTTTACAAGCGGAAAAGCATCGGTTGAAGGACCATTGCCTGACCGCTGGGGTGTGTGGGTCAGCGGGTTTCTTCCCTTGACTGATCCCGCCAGCGGCAAGGTCGTTGCGGTGCTCGGCATGGATGTCGATGCTGCAGACTGGACCTGGGACACGGCAGCACGTTCCTCACTGCCTATCGGCGCCGTCATCATTGGCACGATCATTATCGCGGCCCTTCTCCTCTCATCGTCCCGTTATGCCGTAACTGTTTCAGGCCCCATATTTGGCGGATTGTTGCCGCTGCTTTCTGTCCTCCTCTTTGTTTGTGTTTCAGGAATTGCTTTGATGCTCTGGTTTTTCCAGGACAGACGTCTGCAGGAAGTTGTTCACCAGACAGAAAAAGAGGTGCTCAAGGAGTTCAGGAATTCCGTACTGGTGCAGTCCGAAGGTCATGATATGACTGCACAGGCGCTTGTGGCCGATCCGGCGGTTGCCGATCTGCTTCGTAAAAGGGACGGTGCGTCCCTGCAAAAAAGATACCGCGAGTTGTTCGGCAGGCTGCACAAGGAGTACGGGATTTCATGCTTCTGTCTTTCTGACTCTGCAGGAACCGGCTTTTTCATGCCCGAGAACGACCGGAAAGCAGGTGTCGTCTTCCGGGAACCGTCGGTTTCCGCAGCGCAGGTGGTCAGGGGGATGCGCAGCGGAGTCGCCCTTGATGAGGACGGCTTGATGCTTGGCAGGTCTATCAAGGGGGAGGGGGCGCTGAGCGCCACCTCGCTGCTCATGATGGACTCGATCAGCACGAGGCCTGAAGCTGTTGCTTCGATGCCGGAGGTATTTGCCGCAATCCTCGTCAAGCCGGTGCGTCAGTCGGAGCTGTTCAATGCCCTGGTCGATGTGCTGTTTTCAGATGGGGGAGGAAGGGACGGCAATAAACCGCAGAAAAAGTTGCACCCTGCCGATACCGGGAAGTTGACCGGAGCGGGTGGTCGGCAGGCAGTCCGGAACGGCACTGTGCGGATCCTGCTTGCCGAGGACAGCAGCGTGAACCAGATGGTTGTCGTGGGTATGCTCGGCAGGCTGGGGTATGCGGTCGATGTGGTATCGAACGGAAAGGAGGCCCTGGATCACCTTCGCAAAGGCAGTTATAACCTTGTCTATCATGGATGTCCAGATGCCTGAAATGGATGACATGGAAGCCACCAGGGTCATCAGGGACACCGGTTCCGATATACCGGGTTCATGACATTCCTGTTATCGCACTGACAGCGCATGCCAATGCATGGCGATCGTGAGATCTGCCTGAAGGCGGGCATGAACGACTATATAACGAAGCCGGTCGATCCCGGCCGTCTTGCTGAAACCGTGAAAAAATGGTTGCCTCCGGCATCATGACATGCAAGCCTCCCACTCGGAGAACAACCGGTCGAGTTCGGCTGAAACACTGTGGTAATCCTCAAGCGTTCGCTTGTTCTCCTCCGGCGAGCACCGGTAAAAATCATCCGTGGCCATGAGTGTCTCCAGGGACTCTTTTTTCTGTTCGAGCGACTGGATGCTTTTTTCGATCGACTCGATCTTCCGGTGGTTCCTCTTCGGTGCGGTTGCGGGTTTTGCCGGCTGGGCCGCTCTCTCTTTTACCGTTGCGGCTTCGGCTTTCTGGCGGGCGCTCTCTTTCAGCCGCTCCTCTTCGAGCGCTTTTTCAGCCTTTTCAAGGTAGTCGGCGTAGCCGCCATGATAGAGCTGCAGCCCCCCGTTTCTGATCTCGATCACCTTGTTGACCAGGCTGTCGAGGAAGTATCGGTCGTGGCTCACCAGCAGCAGGGTGCCGTCGTAGTTTTCCAGCGCATCGATCAGCATCTCCTTCGAGCGCATGTCGAGGTGGTTGGTCGGTTCGTCCATGATCAGCAGGTTGGAAGCCTGCAACAGGATACGGGCGAGCGCTACGCGTGATTTTTCACCCCCGGACAGCACCCCGATCTTTTTGTCGATAGCGTCGCCGCTGAACAGGAAGCAGCCGAGAATGTCACGGATTTTTCTCTGTGCTTCAGGTGTCGGTGCGGCATCGAGCATCTCGGCATAAATGGTTTTTCCGGTGTCGAGATTTTCCGTCTGATGCTGGGCGAAATAGTTCAGGCTGACGTTGTGGCCGGTCGTGAGTTTTCCCTCGAAGCCGGTTTCTCCGGCAAGGATTTTACAGAAGGTGGTTTTGCCCGCTCCGTTCGATCCCACGATGGCGATACGGTCTCCGCGCAGCACGTCGAGATCGATGTCCCGGAGCACCGGTTTCGGGGTTCCGTCCGGCAGTGTATAGGTCTTGCCGATCCCCTCCAGCCGCATGACCTCCCGTCCCGAAGGGTTGGCTTTGGGAAACCTGAAGGAGATGCGGGAGAGATCCTCTTCGGGCGCCTGGAGCCCCTGCTCGAGTTTTTCGAGCTGGCGGAGCCTGCTCTGCGCCTGCCGGGCCTTGGTTGCCTTGTACCGGAAGCGGTCAACGAACGCCTTCAGGTCGGCCATTTTTTTCATGTCGTTTTCATAGCGGCTCATCAGCAGTTCGTAGCGGGCGGCTTTCTCCTTTTCGTAATAGGAGTAGTTGCCCTTGTACTCCTCGATGCGCTGAAAGGAGATCTCAAGGGTCCTCGTGGTGAGCTTGTCGAGGAAGAATCGGTCGTGCGAGACGATGATGCAACTGTGCTCGTAATTCTGGAGGTAGTTTTCCAGCCAGCGCAGCGAATCGATATCGAGATGGTTGGTAGGTTCGTCGAGCAGGAGAAGGGTGGGGTTCTGCAACAGCAGGCGGGCGATGAGCAGGCGCATCTGCCATCCGCCTGAAAACGCTTTCACTTTCTTGTGGAAATCCGCTTCGCTGAAACCGAGACCCGAAAGCATTTTTTCGGCCTGGGCCCGCATGGTGTATCCTCCCTCCCGCTCGAAGTCGTGCATGGCGTCGGTGAAGCGTTCGATCAGCCGGTGGTATGCCGCACCCGCATGGTCCTGGTCGGGCAGCGCCAGCTCGTGTTCAAGCCGGGCTATGGTTTCCGAAAGATCGAACAGGCGCATGTTGGCGTGCATGGCATACTGCAGGGCTGTTTTTTCCAGATCCCGCTCGAAGGATATTTCCTGCGAAAGGTATCCGATCGTGGTGTCCGCGGATTTCAGGAACTGCCCTTCGCTGACCAGGGTGCTTTCGCTGGCGGTTCCGCTGATGAGCCTGAGGAGGGTGGACTTGCCTGTTCCGTTCATGCCGACAAGTGCGACACGGTCACGGTCGCCTATCCGGAAGGATGACTCCCTGAGCAGTTCCTTGGTCCCGACGCTGAGCGAAAGATTTCTCGATTCAAACATGATGAGCGGGTCTTGACGGAATGGCGAATGGCATGGTAATAGTTTTTTTCGGTCGACGGGGGAAAAGATACGATATTCTTTAAATTTCCACCGTACCCGTGCAGGGTCCTGTTTTCGCGTTTCCCGTCAGTCTGCGGAACCTGTGCCCGGCTGGTGTTTTATCCGGTTTTTCATGGATAATGCAGCCTGTCAGCCGGAGGTCGCCGCAGGATTTTTCCTGATTTGCCGTCACACCGTTAAACGATCCTGCGCCATGAAAACAACCATCATAGCGGTTCTGCTCCTGCTCCTTGTTGCCCCCCGGCAGCCGCTGCATGCAGAAGAGCCGCTCACCTGGCTTCAGTGCGTGAGCGAGGCGAAACAAGCCCATCCCGACCTGTATTCGGCGCTTGCGGCGCTGCAGCAGGCGGAAGCCGACAAGCGCATAACCGGAGGGCAGTTGCTTCCCCAGGTCAGCGCATCCCTTTCCGGAGGACAGAGTGGAAGCACCCGTAAAAACACCGGTTCCGCATCGGCGTTTTCCTACTCGCTCACGGCACGGCAGTTGCTGTATGACGGACGGAAAACCTCGAAACAGGTTGCTGCATACGGCGAGTCCGTGAAGGCCGCCCGGCATAGCTATCAGGAAGTGTCGGCAGCGGTTCGCTATGCACTGCGTTCGTCGTTTATCGATCTGCTCAAGGCCCAGGAGCTTGCGGGACTCACCAGGGACATTGCTGACCGGCGGAAGAGAAACATGAGGATGATCAACCTCCGCTACCAGGCCGGCAGGGAACATATCGGTTCACTGCGCAAGGCTGAGGCCGATCTGGCCCAGTCGGAGTTCGAGGTTTCCCGGGCAGAGCGGGGACTGGTACTGGCGCAATCCGGACTGGCCTCCGCCCTCGGGCGGAATCTTCGTTCACCCATACGCGTGAAAGGGTCGTTCACCGCCGAAGAGACGGCGCATTCGAAGCCCGATTTCGTTCTCCTGGCCAAAGGCAATCCCCAGATGCAGCGGCTCGAAGCCGAAAGGCAGGCTGCCGGACATGATCTGGAAGCTGCCAGGGGAGCATTCTCCCCCGAGCTCTATCTCACCTCTTCAGTCGGAAAAAACTCCTTCGACCGCTGGCCGCCCGATGAGCTTGACTGGAACGCCGGGGTGGAAGTTTCCCTGCCGATCTACGGAGGCGGCACAGGCCGGGCAAAAGAGGCAAAGGCGATGGCCGTTGTAAGCCAGCGGAATGCAGAGCAGATGAGCGGGTACCTCAAGGTGCTCGATGCGCTGGAAGAGAGCTGGAAGAATTACATGGATGCCCGCCAGTATGTGAGCGTGCAGAAAAAATATCTCGATGCGGATATCGAACGTGCTTCGATATCCGGTGCACAGTACTCCAACGGTCTCATATCGTTCGACGACTGGGTGATCATCGAGGACAATCTGGTAAACGCGAAAAAGCAGTTTCTCGATGCCGGGGCGGATCTTCTGATCGCCGAGGCTGTATGGATACAGGCAAAAGGAGGGGGACTCGATGACCGATAAAAACAGGATGATGCTTGGAGGGGCGGTTTTGCTGCTGGTTCTGGGGATTGCGGCATTTTTCCTATTCAGGGGAAACGGCGGTTCGAAACAGCTTTTCAGGGAGGTGAGGACGGAACGGGGATTCATCAGTTCCTCCGTTTCGACAACCGGCGTGGTTGAACCCCGCAACCGCCTGAAAATACAGTCCTCCATAAGCGGGCGGATCGAAGAGATAAAGGTTGAAGAGGGCCAGGCGGTCAGGAAGGGGCAGATCCTTGCCCTTCTGAGTTCCTCCGAACGGGCCGCACTGCTCGATGCTGCCAGGCTGCAAGGCGACAGGGAGCTCTCCTACTGGAAAACCGTCTATCGGGAGACCGCGGTGATCGCTCCCATTGACGGCCAGCTGATTGTGCGCAGCGTCGAGCCTGGCCAGACCGTCACCACCAGTGATTCGCTGTTCGTGCTTTCGGACCGTCTCATCGTCAAGGCGTACGTCGATGAAACCGACATAGGCAGGGTGAAGGTTGGCCAGCGAGCGGTGATCGGGCTTGACGCCTACCCCGAAATCAGGATGAAGGGTGTGGTTGAGCATATCCACTTCGAATCCCGCCTGCAGAACAACGTCAATATCTACTATGTGGACGTGGTTCCCGAAACCATCCCCGATGTGTTCCGTTCGGGCATGAGCGCCAATATCGACATCATCGTGAGCGAAAAGGAGCATGCGCTCCTGCTGCCGGTCGGTGCGGTGCAGACGAGACAGGGCAGGACTGTGGTGCTGATGAGAAACAGCACATCGAAAGAGGGGGTGAGCTACAGTGCGGTGAAGACCGGCATGCAGGACGACACCAATGTCGAGATTCTCGAGGGGCTTCGGGAGAGTGACGTCGTACTGGTGCAGGACACCGCTTTTGCGCTTCCGGAAAACAGCGGCGGCACGAATCCCTTCATGCCCCGGAGGAATCGGCAGGCGAAATGAGACCGCTCATCGAGCTTCAGGACGTTCACCGGACCTACCGTATCGGTGAGAGCACGGTGCACGCTCTCCGTGGCGTATCGCTCACGGTCCGGCAGGGCGAGTTCATCGCCATCATGGGGGCCTCGGGATCAGGAAAATCCTCGATGCTGCAGATTCTCGGGCTGCTCGACAATCCCGACAGCGGCGAATACCGGATTGCCGGACAGAGCGTCAACACCCTTTCCGACGACGAACAGGCCGGAGTGCGCAACAACGTGGCGGGGTTCGTGTTCCAGCAGTTCCATCTGCTCAGGAGGATGAGCGTGGTCGATAACGTGCGTCTGCCGCACATCTACGGCGGCCTCAAGGGGGACTTTCGCAGGGAGGCGGAGGCGCGGCTTGCCCTTGTCGGCCTTGAACACAGAATGCATCATACGCCGAACCAGCTTTCCGGGGGAGAACAGCAGCGGGTGGCCATCGCAAGGGCACTGGTACGCGATCCCATCATGATTTTCGCCGACGAACCGACCGGCAATCTCGATACGAAGAATTCTGCGGAGATCATGAACATTCTCAAGGGGCTGCACGAAGAGGGGAAAACCATTATCATGGTGACCCACGAAACGGACATTGCGGCCTATGCGGAACGGGTGATCACGATGCGGGACGGCGTGATCGTCAGCGACGAAAAGAGAAAGGGAGGTGACCGCAAGGGAACTGCGGCGGCTGAAGCGCCTTTCGCCCTCCATGCCGGGGAGAAGAAGGGGAGCCTGTGGAAAAGTGGCGGGTTTGGCGGTTTCATGGCACAGGCATTCCAGTCCATTCTGGCCAACAAGATCCGCTCCCTGCTCTCCGTGCTCGGCATTCTGGTGGGTGTTGCCTCGGTGATCGCCATGATGGCCCTTGGTGAGGGTGCCAGGTTGGCCATGCAGGAGCAGCTCAGGTCGATGGGCTCGAACCTGCTCTCCGTCAGGGGCGGTTCAGCGAAAATCAGGGGCGCCGCGCAGGGTGCAGGCGCTGTGGCACGCTTCACCATGAGGGATGTGGAAGCCATAGCCGCCCTGCGTTCGCTGGTGAAAAACGCGACCGGTGTCGTGAGCGGAAACGGACAGGTCGTGTATGAAAACAACAACTGGAGCACCAATCTGGAAGGGGCGGGATATGAGTACGGCCTCATGCGCTCAGCCGTGCCGACCGTCGGCCGTTGGTTTACGCGCGAGGAGCTGCAGACGCGGGCGAAAGTAGCCATTATCGGGGTGACGGTGGCCAGGGAGCTGTTCGGTTCGGCTAATCCCGTAGGCAGGACCGTCAAGATCAACCGCATCAATTTCAAGATTATCGGTATCGCTCCGGCAAAAGGGTTCTCCGGGCCGCGTGACGAGGACGACGTGGTGATCGTTCCCCTCACGACTGCCATGTACCGGGTGATCGGCAAGGAGTATCTCAGCGGCATTTTCGTGGAGGTCAGTTCCCCTGAGCGCATCGAACAGGCAAAAACCGCCATCGACGGCCTGATCCGCAAACGGCACCGGCTGCAGGAGGATGACGACACCTTCAACATACGGGACATGACCGAAATTCAGCAGATGCTTTCAAGCACCACCGAGACCATGAGCATGCTGCTTGGTTCGATAGCCGCCATATCGTTGCTGGTCGGCGGCATCGGCATCATGAACATCATGCTGGTTTCCGTTACCGAGCGCACCCGCGAAATCGGGCTCAGGAAAGCCATCGGTGCGCGCAAAAGCGATATCATGCTGCAGTTTCTCGTGGAGGCTGTCGGCATGACCCTGAGCGGCGGCATCATCGGGGTCGCCACAGGCGTCGGTGTTTCGCTGTTGCTTTCGTTCTTTGCGGGATGGGCCGTCAAAACCTCACTCTATTCCATTATCCTTGCGACACTTTTCTCCGTCATGACCGGTCTGTTCTTCGGTCTCTGGCCGGCGCGGAAAGCCGCGGAACTCAAGCCGGTGGAGGCTTTGCGGTATGAATGAAAAAAAATAATTTTTTTGCACAAGGTTCCGGAACGAACGCCGTCATACTCCTTGAAGGCATGATAAAACGGTTTCATGTTTTCACCCTTAGGTTAGTGTGTGTTGTGTGGTTGGAACTTTCGGTGATCAGAGGGTTTTTTGTTGTGTTGTGCTATGATGATAACGATGATGAACTGAAACAAGAGAGGTGAAGGTAGGTTAATGCCTTTCTGGTTGCCGATTGAAACAGCGAAGAGCTTGAGTAGGGCTCTTCGCTGTTTTTTTTGTTGGCCAACGGCTTTTCTTCCGTTCTTTTTCTGAACGGAAAAACCCCTGCGGGACAATGGTTGTCCTGCAGGGGTTTTCTCGATGTATGCCTCGCCGGAGTGGCGGTTGCGGGTTACGACGCCAGTGCCTTGTTCACTTTCGCCGCAGCGTCGTGCAGGCCGGTCGCGGCGATCAGGTTCAGACCGCTCTCGTCGAGCATTTTCTGTGCGATTTCGGCATTGGTGCCTTCGAGGCGCACGATAACCGGCAGGTTCAGGTCGATTTTCTTGGCCGCCTCGATAATGCCTCCGGCTACGCGGTCGCAGCGCACGATGCCGCCGAAAATGTTGACGAGGATGGCGCGCACGTTCTTGTCGCTGAGGATGATCTTGAACCCTTCCTCGACGGTCTTGGGGCTGGCCCCGCCGCCGACGTCGAGAAAGTTGGCGGGCCTGCCGCCGGCAAGCTGGATCATGTCCATGGTGCCCATGGCAAGTCCGGCACCGTTGACCATGCAGCCCACGTTGCCGTCGAGCCGGACGTAGTTGAGGCCGGATTTCGATGCCTCCACTTCGAACGGGTCCTCTTCACTGGTATCGCGCAGTTCAAGGAACTCCTTGTGGCGGAAGAGGGCATTGTCGTCGAAATTGATTTTTGCGTCAAGTGCCAGCACGCGGCCTTCCCTGGTGACGACCAGCGGGTTGATTTCGGCCAGTGACGCATCGATGGCCATATACGCGTTGTAGAGTGCGGTGATGAAGGATACCGCGTTTCGGAACTGTTCGCCCTCGAGTCCAAGGAAGAACGCCGCCTCGCGAGCCTGGAAACCCTGCAATCCGAAGAGCGGGTCAACCTGGATTTTCAGAAGCTTTTCCGGGGTCTCTTCGGCAACCTTTTCGATTTCCATGCCGCCTTCCGTGGAGATCATCAGCACATTGCGCGAAGTCGAACGGTCGAGGGTGATGCCGACATAGAACTCGCGATCGATGTTCATGCCCTCTTCAACAAGCAGCCGGCGCACCTCCTTGCCTTCCGGCCCGGTCTGGTGGGTGACCAGCGTGGCTCCGATCATCTGACGGGCGATATCGAACGCCTCATCGGGAGATTTTGCGAGTTTCACGCCTCCGGCCTTGCCGCGCCCTCCGGCATGAATCTGCGCCTTGACGACCACGACGGGGCTGCCCTGCTCCTCGAAAAGCCGGATGGCGGCTTCTTTGGCCTCTTCGGGAGAAAACGCCACAATACCTTTCGGCACGCTCACCCCGAATTTTCTCAGGATATCTTTGCCTTGATATTCATGAATGTTCATATTACTTCAGCTGTCTGATGAATGGTTTGGATAATTGTTGATCTTCTTTGAAACAGGTCCGGTCGCAGTGCCGGAAAAAAGGGAGAAAGGAAAACTTCAGTATAGCAAATTTTAACCTTTTACTAAAGTCCGGGAGGTCAACCTATGCACAATTTGAACTTTTATATGGAGCAGGCTTTCAGGGAAGCGCTCAAAGCATATGAAAAAAAGGAGGTGCCTGTCGGTGCCGTGGTGTTCGACAGCAACGGCAATATCGCCGGAAAAGGGCACAACCAGGTCGAGGCGCTCTCCGATGCCACTGCGCATGCCGAGATGATTGCGCTCACCTCGGCCATGGCAACGCTCGGGAGCAAGTACCTCGATGACTGTACGCTGGCCGTCACCATGGAGCCCTGCCCCATGTGCGCGGGGGCGATCGTGAACGCGAAGGTGGGGCGTGTGATTTTCGGTGCGTACGATCCGAAGATGGGCGCTTCCGGCACGGTGCTGAACATCACCGGCTGCAGGGAGCTGAACCATCAGCCGGAAGTGATCGGGGGCATCATGGAAGGGAAATGCCGTGAACTGCTCCAGGATTTCTTCCGTCAGCTCCGTCAGTCGTAAAATCTTGATATACAATGAGATTAGGATGCTTTAAAAAAAAGTGTTACCTTAGCAGTTGCTGTAATTTTATTGCCTGAATACACCGGCACCCCCGCTGTTTGTGCGTTGTATTCCAGCTCCTGTCGTTTATAACCACACTAACGGAGGAGGTTATATGGACGAGCCAAGCAGATCGGTATTCGACCTTGAGGACAAGATATACCATCTCGCGTTCCGCATGACCAGTTCAAAGATACTGGCCAGGGAACTGGTGCTCTGGACATACCGCGAGGCCGGAGCCAACACCTCACGGCATGAACTGCTCAGGCGGTTCAGGGCGTACTATTTCAGTAACTTCAGTATCGATATCTTCTCCTGCTTTCTGGAGGCCGGCTGCAAGCCCTACGACATGCAGGACGACTCTTCCGGCCGCTTTTACGACGACATCAAGCTTGCCGTGCTGTTCGCCGACATGTTCGGCCTGACGCACGACGAGATAGCCGAAATCAACGGTGCCGACATCGAAACCCTGAAAATATGGCTGTGGTGGGGGCGCAAGAACTTTTTTATGCAGGTTCGGGAGGCATAGAGGGTGGTTTGCGCCTTTTTCTCATTGGCCAGTGTGAGGATATCAGCGTATCCGGTTTGCAGATCTTTCGTTATGGTATGAAAATTCATTCTTTTTCTGTACTTTTATCAGTAATACGTTATCGGTCGGGGGGCATTTTCTCTTGGGTTCCGGCAGAGCCTGCCTTTTGTGAGGAGTTGTGTTCAGAATACCGGGATGATTGTTGTTACGAAATGATGTTGCATTGCTGACCCTGAAAGTGCATGAGCGTAAATTGCACTCATGCCGGCAAGCCGGAAAACTCCCGCGGTATGGTTTTCTTTGCTTTCAGTTCTTTTACTGCACATAACATCTTCAAGATATCATTATCCAAGGAGATCAGTATGAAACGCAACGCTACCAAAAGAAACATCAGGATCCTGGCCATGGCTCTGGCTTTGTCCGCTGTGAGTGCAGGGACTCTGTATGCGGATGACGGAGAAATTACTGCTGATGTGTCGATTGGCGCCGAGTGGATGGGGGGCCATACCACGTATCGTATCGGTTATCCTGTCACGATTATAGGCGGACCGACGGAAGAGGGGTATTTTCCTTTCAGCGAGCTGAAATGGCCCCTGGATACCTAGCTTGCAACAGTTGATGTGGGCGTCAATATCGGTTCGTCGGTCCGTATCAACGGAACGGTCAAGACAAATATCGCCAAGCCTGACGATCCGATGATCGACAAGGACTGGATTACCGACAGCGACCCGACGCGGCTTGACATCTATTCCGATTCCTCGATTTCCGATTTCGATGCGCTGATTCTTGACTGTGACGTTGAGTGGTCGTTCCTGAAGAGCGAATCGGGCAGCCTTTATGCCGGCATCGGTTACCAGTACCAGAATTTCAAATACGACTCGAACCTGATCCATCAGTATTCTCCTTCAGGCCTTCCCGGCTGGGAGTTTTTCGGTGACGGCGGCGTCAGCATCACGTATGAAATGACCTATTCAATGCCATACGTGATTCTCGGGGGCGCATACAATGTCACCCCTGAATTTGCCCTTGCAGGAAGCGTCGCATATTCTCCGTTTGTTGATGCCGAAGATCTGGATAATCACATCCTGAGGGACAAGATCAGCGAGGGCGACATGGAGGGTTCCGCCTTGATGGTCAATGTTTCGGGTACCTACAGCTTTGCTCCCAATATGTTCCTGGAGGGAGGCCTGAATTACACCTGGATCGATGTTGACGGAACACAGACCCAGTCATTCAGCGGTGTTCCGATATTTCTGGTTTCCCAGGAAGCGGAAAGTTCCCAGACTTCCGGTTACCTGAAAATCGGGTACAGGTTTTGATGCAATCCGTCACACGACCGGATCAGGCTCGCCCGATCCGGTCGTGTGCTTTTTTTATGGAAGGAAAATGCGGTGGTTCGGGATGCGCACCTTCATGATTTTTCTTGCACTCCTGTTGGGATCGGGTATGGCTGAAAATGCATGTGCCCGGGATTTGACATGGGTTTTTGGTGAAAAAAACCGGGATGCCGTTGACCGGCCGGGAGACGTTGTTTCCTATTCGGTCAACGAAGAAAGAACGAGAATAGAGACCCGCTCGGAAGTAATCGGTATTGATTATTCACGCTTGACGCTCTGCAGGTATCGAAAACATGATGGAACAACTCAGGAATTTCCCCTTCATCCGCCCGCTTCAGCACACGAAAAAGTCCGGAAATACCCTGTTTCTGAGAGTGATTACCGGCTGTCTGTAACGGACAGGCGCCAGACCATAGGCAACTATGAAAGCCGGCTGAAGCAGATACTCTTTGGCGCGGATTTTGCGAAACTGCAGACGGCAAGAGCTCCGGTAATCCGTGCATTCGGCCAGGACTTCACCGAATCGGTCGTGCAGTACTGGGTGTCGGAAGATGTTCCCGGACTGGATCGTCTGATGCGGATAGCGGAAAAGCATGAAGCGCTGTACCGGAGCAATCCATTACTGCGACGCATTGATCTGGTCGGTCTGATCGGGATATTGCATGGATTTCCTGTCGGGATAAGTCAGAAGACGCGTGGTGTTGAAGAAAACCTCATATTGCTGCATGCACCCCGAACAGACCCTGAATCGAGAATGCCCCAACAGTGCCGTTGACGGTCGATACGTTCAGCGTTCCGTTTCCTGTTCGCCGGTGACGCTTTCCCGGTTCGGTTGTTGTGCATCATAAAAACGGAAGCCCGGTCATGAGCCGGGCTTTTTCTGTTCACTGTCGTGTTCAGGGACATTTACTCATCGTTCTTCTCTACCGAAATGTTCTCGCGGATGATGCTCTTCAGCGAGCTTGCAAGATGGGAGACGATGTCCTGGGCGATGTTGCTGCCGACGGCAGGCGGCTGCACGGTATCGAGGCTCTCGATGCCGGCTTTCTTGACCGCGTTGCTGATGGTGACCGACAGCACGGGGTTGCATTCACGCACGATCTCCTTGAGCATGAAGGACGCCTCGAACATGCTCTGCTGCACAATCTCCCTGCGGTCCTCTTCGGAAACCATCTGGCAGTGCCGGATGGCGATCATGCCGGCAAGACAGGTGAGGTAGGTGTTTGTCGCACCGGCAAGGAACAGGTTCATGAAGAAGGGGGTGAGCAGGTTGCCCCCGGGCAGCAGCGACGAAAGCGTGTTGCTGAAGGAGGACTGGATGATCGGCTTGATGTGCGCGGGAATGTCCTCGCGCTTGAAGTCCGAGAGCGGCAGGCACCGGTAGACCGACTGAACCAGCAGGAAGAACTCCATGGCGTTATGGTTCCGGTGGTGCATCTTGTAGATGTTCCAGACGGTCTTGAGGATGTTGCGCAGCGAGGTGGTGGTGCCGTAGGAGGTGTTCTGAGCGAAAGCGCCTACGAAAAAGTTCTTGGTGGCGATCTGCTTGGTCTTGTTGAGCGCGTCCACTTCGAGCAGTTTCAGGTTCGCACGCAGCCAGCGCAGGTCCTTGTCATTGCGCAGTGGTTCGCTGTGCAGGGGATGTGCGGGGAGCGTTCTGCAGAGGTACGTCACATATGCCTGGAAGTTTCTTGCGCTTTCGTTCAGCGGAAGCGGCGGGTGCGAAGGGGTGCTGAAGAAGCGCCATCCGGAGACGAGCGCGAACAGAATGAGTACGCCTGAGAGGAAGAGGAACGCATGGCCTGCGTAGGGGTGCAATACCGAGAGCAGCGAACCGAATGCGACAAGCTGGTTGACGGTGAAAACCGCAATTATCAGGAGAAGCGCTCCGAGGGAGGAGGCAAGAAAAAGGACGGCTTTTCTTTTCATACCGGAACCCCGTGACCGTGTTGGACTGACCCGTGTTTCTGGTAATGTACGGAAAAAAATCGCTTATGCGGTTTTCGCGGGTTCCGGAAGCCTGATCTGCTGATCCTTGCTGAACTGGTAGTCGAGGAAGATCTCCTCGGCTGAGGGGAGCTGCCACGATCCGTCGGCAAGCCGGATGGTGGTGTCCTTGAGCCGGTAGGTCATGTGGCCGCAGGTCCAGCAGTCGTAACGGGCCATACCGGTGCAGAGGCAGGTCTTTTCCGGAGGGACGATCTTTTCTCCGGGTTTTTTCTCTTCGAGAGCCTTGTAATAGGCGTCGATGTAGGTGCACTTGCCGCCGTTCTCGAGCAGGTAGCCGAGCCCTTCGCAGTTCGGCTTCATGGTATAGGAGAGCGTGGGAGAGTTCCGGAGCATGCGCATGGGGTAGCCGGTGGTTGAGGCCATGTTCACCACGATATCCTTCTCCTCGGCATTGATATAGTGCTGCTTGACTGCCGCGGGCAGGCCGGCTTCCTGTGAAATGGTGAACCGGGTGGCTACCTGCACCCCGGAAGCGCCCATGGCAAGGTACTCTGCGGCATCGGTGCCGGTGAAAATACCGCCCGCCGGAATGACCGGAATATGGAGATTCTCTTTTTTCAGGAAGTCGAGCACCTCGGTGACGATGGTGCGGAGGTCGAAGGTGTGCCAGTCGAGCGGTCCGAAGCCAAGGTGCCCGCCGGCAAGCGGCCCTTCGACGATGATGTAGTCGGGTATCCTGTCGAGCCGCACGGCACGTTTGAGGAAGATGGCCAGCGCCCTGACCGAGGAGATGATGATGCCGATCTTCACGTCGCGGAAGCGCGGATGATCCTGGATCAGGTCGAGCGTCCGCAGGTTCAGACCTGCGGCGAGCGTGAGGCCGTCGATGCCGGCATCCATGGCGGAAGCCAGCCGCACCCTGAGGGTTTCCGAGGCGTTGTTCATGGTGAGCTTTTCCATGCAGTTCAGGAAAATCGCTCCGTTGCCGGTTTTCTGTGAAACCGTGTACTCGATGTACTTCTTCTGGGCTTCGGCGACTTCATGCAGGTCGAACAGCACTGCGGACTTGTCGGGATTGTTGGCGTATTCGCTGTACTTTTTGCGCTTGTTCGCGGTGTAGGAGGTGCCGAAGATCTGATCGCAGACGTAACCTGCCTCGGCATCGGAAATATGGCCGATGCCGCCGAGTTTTTCAGCCGCCAGGGCAAGTTCGGTTGTCGATATGTTGACGCCCATACCGCCGATGACGATAGGGACATACTCTTTTCCGCCCAATTGTAACCTGAAATTGTCTACGATCATTTCCTGTGTATTCCGGTGTAAAACATGTTCCGGCCTGCGGTTTGCCCGAAAGTCCGGCTGGCTTGTTGCATCATTTGTGCGATCCGCACGGCGCCAAAAATTATTTAAGATAGAATATTTCGCTCTATAAATCTACAGGCAAAACGTACAAAACGCAGCACGACAGGGGCGGGTCGGGAATTTGCAGCTTCCTGCAATGCAGTTTGAGAAAAGGGTGAGAGAATAGTAAATTGACAGGCCTGATGAAACCACACTGCAACCAATCCTGAAAAGGGGATCCGTTATGATAAAACTTGTCTTGCTGCGCCATGGCGAAAGCCAGTGGAACCTGGAAAACCGCTTTACCGGATGGTACGACATCGACCTGACCGACAACGGCAGGCTTGAAGCAACGAAAGCAGGAAAGACCATGCTTGAAGCCGGTCTTACTTTCGATATTGCATACACTTCGGTTCTGAAGCGCGCGATCCGCACGCTGTGGAATACGCTTGACGCCATGGATCTCATGTGGCTTCCCGTCATGAAGAGCTGGAGGCTGAACGAACGCCATTACGGGGCTCTGCAGGGGCTGAACAAGTCGGAGACGTCGCGCAAGTACGGCGAGGAGCAGGTACTTGTCTGGCGCAGGAGCTATGATACGCCGCCTCCGGCCCTCGAGAAAAGTGACGAACGCTATCCGGGAGGCGACAGGCGCTATGCTGATCTTGCGGAGACGGAAATTCCGCTTTCGGAGTGCCTGAAGGATACGGTTGCAAGGTTCCTGCCGATCTGGCACGAGAACATTGCACCCCAGATCCGCAAAGGCAAGCGGGTGCTGATCGTCGCGCACGGCAATTCGCTTCGTGCTCTGGTGAAGTACCTCGACAACATTTCCGAGGAGGATATCGTGGGCCTGAACATTCCGACGGGCATTCCGCTTGTGTACGAGCTCGACGACGACCTGAAGCCGCTGAAGAGCTACTATCTCGGTGACCAGGATGCCATTAAACAGGCAGTCCAGGCCGTTGCGGGACAGGCGAAAGCGTAGCCTTGAGGCTGCTGCTTGAGGCTGCTGCCGCGGGGGAGTTTTTGGGGAACGTTATTGTTGAAAAAAACCTTATATTCTGCACTTTATTGTGGTTGAGGCCTTTTTTTGAAACTTTACAGACGAGTTGTGCCTGAAAATATGAATGCTAAGCGTAAAGCGGGGCTGTACGATCCTCAGTTTGAGCATGATGCCTGCGGTGTCGGGTTTGTTGCTCATATCAAGGGGGTTCGCTCTCATGAAATTGTCGAACAGGGGCTGCAGATCAATGAGAACCTCAAGCACCGCGGTGCCTGCGGATGCGAAAAGAACACCGGTGACGGTGCAGGCATTCTCCTGCAGGTGCCCGACAGGTTTCTCCGGAGGGTCTGCGCCGAGCGGAACATCGAGTTGCCGGAGGAGAAGCACTACGGCGTCGGCATGGTTTTCCTTCCACCCGACATCTCTCAGCGTCGCGCTATAGAGGATATCTGCCGCCAGATGATCCAGGCCGAGGGCCAGAAGTTCCTCGGTTTCAGAAAGGTTCCCACCAACAACGAATTGCTGGGCGCGACCGCACGTTCTGAAGAGCCGGTGATGAAGCAGCTTTTCGTGGGGCTCGGCAAGGATACCGCTTCCGAAATCGAGTTCGAGAGAAAGCTTTACATCATTCGCCGCAGGATAACCAAGCGGGTGAAGTACACGGCAGGTCTGCTCGGCAGCAGCTATTTCTATTTTTCGTCTCTCTCCTGCCGCACCATCGTCTACAAGGGCATGCTGCTTCCCGAGCAGGTGGGCGAGTTCTACCCCGAACTGCACGATCCCGACATGGAGAGTGCCATCGCCATGGTGCATTCGCGTTTCAGCACCAACACCTTCCCGAGCTGGGATCGCGCGCATCCCTACCGTTTCCTCAGCCACAACGGCGAGATCAACACCCTTCGCGGCAACGTGAACTGGATGAAGGCCAGGGAGAAGAACATTCTCTCCAGGGTGTTCGGCGAGGCCATCGAGGATATCAAGCCCGTTATTCTGGAGGACGGCAGCGATTCAGGCATTCTCGACAACGTGTTCGAGTTTCTCGTGCTTTCCGGACGTTCGCTTGCGCACGCCGCCATGATGATCATTCCCGAACCGTGGGCCGGCAACAAGGCCATGAGCCCGCTGAAAAAATCTTTCTACGAATACCACAGCTGCCTCATGGAGCCCTGGGACGGGCCCGCTTCGGTAGCCTTCACCGACGGCACGCAGATCGGCGCCGTGCTCGATCGCAACGGACTGCGTCCCTCTCGCTACTATATTACAAAGGATGATCTGGTGATCATGGCTTCAGAGGTGGGCGTGCTCGATATCGAACCCGAACGCATCCTGCGCAAGGACCGCCTGCAGCCGGGCCGCATCTTCCTTGTCGATACCGCCGAAGGGCGCATCATCTCCGACGAGGAGATCAAGAACGCCATCGCCTCCGCCGAGCCTTATGCCGAGTGGATCAGCCGGAACATGATCGATCTGGAGACGCTTCCGGACCATCCGCTCATGAAGAATCCGGACGAGGACAAGTACAGCCTCACGGCGCGCCAGAAGGTGTTCGGCTACACCCAGGAGGACATCAGCCTGCAGATCGTGCCGATGGCGCGCAACGGCGTGGAACTGGTAGGCTCGATGGGCAACGATACGCCGCTGGCCGTGCTCTCCAACAAGCCGAAACTGCTGTACGACTATTTCAAGCAGCTTTTCGCCCAGGTCACCAATCCGCCGATCGACTCCCTGAGGGAGGAGATCATCACCTCGACCACCGTCATGCTCGGCACCGAGGGGAATTTGCTCGATTCGGAGGAGGTTAACTGCCGCAGACTGCGCCTGCCGTACCCGGTGCTTTCCAACGCCGACCTCGAAAAAATCCGCGGTATCGACAAGCCGGGCTTCAGGGCGGTCACGCTGCCGATCTTCTATGACGTGGCCAGCGGAGGAAAGGGGATCGAGTCCGCCATGCAGGACCTGTACCGCCAGTCGGAGCAGGTGATTTCCAAGGGAGTCAACCTCATCATCCTTTCCGACAAGGGCGAGATCGAACGGGACCGTGCGCCCATTCCCGCCCTGCTTGCCGTTTCCGGCCTGCACAACTTCCTCATCAACGCGGGTCTGCGCACGAAGGTGGGCCTTGTGCTTGAGTCCGCCGAACCTCGGACAGTGCACCATTTCGCCATGCTTGTCGGCTATGGCGTCGGCGCGGTGAACCCGTACATGGCTTTCGAGACCATCCGCTCGCTGATCGGTTCCGGCCAGCTCTCGCTCGACGAGAAAACCGCCTCCAGGAACTACATCAAGGCCGCGGTCAAAGGCATCGTGAAAACCATGGCCAAGATGGGCATCTCCACCATACAGAGCTACCGCGGTTCGCAGATTTTCGAAGCGGTCGGCCTGAACACCCAGCTTGTCGATGCCTACTTTACCCGCACCCCGACGAGAATCGAGGGTATCGGGCTCGATGCCGTAGCCGAAGAGGTACGCAAACGCCACGCATCGGTTTTTCCACCCTCCGGAAACAAGGTCGATCGTGGTCTGGAAGCCGGAGGAGAGCGCAGATGGCGCCACAGCGGAGAGTACCATCTGTTCAGCCCCGAAGCGATCCATCTCCTGCAGCACGCCTGCAGAATCGGCAATTACGACCTGTTCAGGAAATACGAGAGCCTTATCGACGACCAGAGCGAACATCTCTGCACGATCCGCGGTCTGATGGACATCAAGTTCCCGCGCACGGCCGTGCCGCTCGAAGAGGTAGAACCCGTCGAGAACATCCTCAGAAGATTCAAGACCGGCGCCATGTCCTACGGCTCGATCAGCCAGGAGGCGCACGAGACGCTCGCCATCGCCATGAACCGACTCGGCGGCAAGAGCAACACCGGAGAGGGCGGCGAAGACCCGGCACGCTTCGTTCCGGAAGCCAACGGTGATTCCCGCATGTCGGCCATCAAGCAGGTGGCTTCGGGACGTTTCGGTGTCACGAGCGAGTACCTGGCCAACGCCGGAGAAATCCAGATCAAGATGGCGCAGGGCGCAAAACCCGGCGAGGGCGGCCAGCTTCCCGGTTCCAAAGTGTACCCCTGGGTTGCAAGGGTCCGCCACTCCACGCCCGGCGTGGGTTTGATTTCACCGCCGCCGCACCACGACATCTATTCCATCGAGGATCTCGCGCAGCTTATCCACGACCTGAAGAATGCCAACCGCAAAGCCCGGATCAACGTGAAGCTGGTCTCCTCGGTCGGCGTCGGCACCATCGCAGCCGGTGTTGCCAAGGCGCACGCGGACGTGGTGCTCATCAGCGGCCATGACGGAGGTACCGGCGCTTCACCCATTTCAAGCATCATGCACGCCGGCATGCCATGGGAACTCGGTCTTGCCGAAGCGCACCAGACCCTCGTGCTCAACAACCTGCGGAGCAGGATCGTGGTCGAAGCGGACGGCCAGTTGAAAACCGCCCGCGATATCATTATTGCCGCCCTGCTCGGCGCCGAAGAGTTCGGTTTTGCCACCACCACGCTCGTCGTGATGGGCTGCATCATGATGCGCTGCTGCCAGGACGATTCCTGCGCGGTCGGCGTGGCCACCCAGAATCCCGAACTTCGCAAGAACTTCAAGGGCAAGCCGGAACATGTGGAAAACTTCATGCGTTTCCTTGCCGAAGGTGTTCGCGAGTACATGGCCAGGCTCGGCGTCCGCTCGCTCGACGAACTGGTAGGCCGCACCGAATTGCTCGGCATGAAGAAGAGCGTGGACCACTGGAAAGCTCATGGGGTGGATCTCTCCAAGATCCTCTACCAGGCTGAAGCCGGCGAGAACCAGCCGGGGTATTGCACCATGGAGCAGGAGCACGGGCTCGAGGAGAGCCTTGACCTCACCACGCTGCTCGCCATCTGCGAACCGGCCATCAGGCGGGGAGAGAAGGTGGAGAGCTGGCTTCCGATCAGCAACACCAATCGCGTGGTGGGCACCATCACCGGTTACGAAGTCACGAAGGCTTACGGCGCCAAAGGGCTGCCCGAGGATACCATTCATCTGAAGTTTTCCGGTTCTGCCGGACAGAGTTTCGGCGCGTTCATTCCCAACGGCATGACCCTCGAACTCGAAGGTGACGCCAACGACTACGTGGGCAAGGGGCTTTCGGGAGGAAAGATCGTGGTGTACCCTCCGAGGACATCGACCTTCGTGCCGGAAGAGAACATCATCGTCGGGAACGTGGGCTTCTACGGAGCCACTTCCGGCGAGGCTTACATCCGCGGGATGGCGGGCGAACGGTTCTGCGTGCGCAACAGCGGTCTCAAGGCGGTTGTCGAGGCTATCGGCGACCACGGCTGCGAGTACATGACCGGCGGCCAGGTGATCATTCTCGGTCCCACCGGAAGGAACTTCGCGGCAGGCATGTCCGGCGGCGTGGCTTACGTCTACGACGCAGAGGGCACCTTCGGCGAAAACTGCAACCACGACATGGTGGGGCTGTACCCGGTCGAGGACCCGATGGAGCTTGCCGGACTGCAGGCCACCATCGAAAAGCACATGGAGTTTACCGGCAGCACGCTTGCAGAGCGTATTCTCGACGCATGGGCAAGTGCGAAAGAGCGATTTGTCAAGGTGTTGCCGCACGACTACAAGCGTGCTCTCGAAGCCATGAGGGAGGTTGAGCTTGCCGGCATGACCGGTGAGGAAGCCGTCATGGCCGCATTTGAAAAGAACGTTCACGATCCTGCACGTGTATCAGGAAACTAACCCCGGACAGGCAAGAGCCGGTGCCGGTCAAGCATTAAACGAGAGATATGGGTAAAGTAAAAGGATTCATGGAGTTCCGGAGAGTCGTCCCGTCCGACAGGGAGCCTCTGGAGAGGATTGGGGACTGGCAGGAGTTTCACCTGGAGATGCCGGAGGACGAACTGCAGAAGCAGGGTGCCCGCTGCATGGACTGTGGCACTCCGTACTGCCACACCGGCATGCTGCTCAGCGGCATGGCCAGCGGATGCCCCATACACAACCTGATTCCCGAGTGGAACGATTACATCTACAAGGGGTTCTGGCGCGAGGCGTTTTACCGGCTCATGAAAACCAACAACTTCCCGGAATTCACCGGACGGGTCTGTCCGGCACCATGCGAGGGTTCCTGTGTGCTCGGCATTGTCGAGCCGCCGGTAACCATCAAGAATATCGAATGCTCCATCATCGAGCACGCTTTTGCCGAAGGGTGGGTCAAGCCGAAAACCGTAGCGTTCCATACCGGAAAGCGTGTTGCCGTGGTGGGTTCGGGTCCGGCGGGCCTGTCGTGTGCCGACCAGCTCAACAAGGCCGGACACAGCGTGACCGTATTCGAGCGCGACGACCGCATCGGCGGACTGATGATGTACGGCATTCCCAACATGAAGCTCGACAAGAAGCTCGTGCTGGATCGACGCATCGATATCATGAAAGCCGAAGGTGTGACCTTCATGCCTTCAACCGAAGTGGGCGTGGACTACCCGGCCGACAAGCTGCTCGAAGAGTTCGACGCCGTGGTGCTCTGCACCGGTTCGACGAAGCCCCGCGATCTCACCGTCGAAGGGCGTGCATTCCGGGGCGTGCATTTTGCCATGGATTTCCTGCGTGCGGGCACGAAAGCGCTGCTTGATGGCACCGAACCCGCCATCACGGCAAAGGGCAAGAACGTCGTGGTGATCGGCGGCGGCGATACCGGCACGGACTGCGTGGCGACCTCGTTACGCCAGGGGTGCAGGAACGTTATCCAGCTCGAGATCATGCCGAAGCCCCCGCTCGAACGCCAGGAGGACAATCCGTGGCCCGAATGGCCGAAGGTCTACAAGGTGGACTACGGCCAGGAGGAGGCAGCTGCCGTGCAGGGAGAGGATCCCCGCCGTTACTGCATGATGACCAAGAAGTTTCTTGACGGAAGCACCGGAGTGCTCGAAGCCGTGGAGGTTTCGCAGGTAGAGTGGGTTGTCGATGAAGGCCGCTACATTCCGCGTCCGGTTTCCGGCACCGAGGAGATCATTCCTGCCGAGCTTGTACTGCTTGCCATGGGCTTCATCGGGCCCGAGGAGAACCTCCTGCAGCAGCTTCAGGTGGCGCAGGATCAGCGCGGAAACATCGAGGCCGACGAATGCACCTGCAAGACCAGCAAGCAGGGGATATTCGCTGCAGGTGATGCAAGAAGGGGCCAGAGCCTTGTGGTATGGGCCATCAACGAAGGACGTGCTGCCGCCCGTGAATGTGACCGTTATCTCATGGGTACGACCTGTCTGCCGTAAGCATGGATAAACGATTCACCACGAAGGGTTGTTATACCTGTACAATTAAAACAAGGCCGGCCAATGGAAAAGCAGCAGCTTAACGAAATGCTCCACAAGCTTCACGAGGAGCTGGAGCAGGTAGAGTCCGTCGATGCTACCACCCTGTCGGTGCTCTCAACCCTGCGGGAGGATATCCGGCATCTGCTCAGCGACAGCGAAGCCGCGATGACGGAAGGGATCGCGCCCCGTACCGAGCGGTTCGGCGATGCCGTGGAGCACTTCGAAAACGATCATCCCAGACTCAGCATGGCAATCCAGCATGTGCTCGACAGCCTCGCGAAAATGGGATTGTAAGCAGTACCACCTATTCAATGACCAACGTGAAAGATACCGAAAAAGGGAAAAAGCGCGGCGGAAACGGCAGCGAACCGGTTTACTGCTCCTTCTGCGGACGCAGTTCCCTTGAAGTGAACAGCATGGTTGCGGGGCCGGGGGCCTTCATCTGCGACCGCTGCATCCGGACCTCCTTCGATATTCTCCGCAAGGAGATCAGCGCCATAAAGCCGGCGGAACGCCAGGCTGAAAAGCCGTTCCAGCCAAGGTTCGTAAGCCCGAAAGCCATCATGGAATCGCTCGACCAGTACGTGGTGGGGCAGGATATAGCCAAGAAGTCCCTCTCGGTTGCGGTGTACAATCACTACAAGCGACTCGATTCGCACGAGTGGTCGCACGAGGACGACGAAGTGGTGATCGAGAAGAGCAATATTCTGCTGATCGGGCCCACCGGCACCGGCAAGACACTGCTCGCCCAGACGCTGGCCAACCTGCTCGAGGTGCCCTTCACCATTGCCGACGCCACCTCGCTTACCGAGGCGGGTTACGTGGGCGACGACGTGGAAACCATTCTCGCCCGGCTGCTCCATGCATCCGACTTCAACCTCGAACGCGCCGAGCGCGGTATCATCTATGTGGACGAAATCGACAAGATCGCGCGCAAATCCGCCAACGTCTCCATCACGCGCGACGTTTCGGGCGAGGGTGTGCAGCAGGCGCTCCTGAAGATTCTCGAGGGATCGGTGGTTGGCGTTCCGCCGAAAGGGGGTCGCAAGCACCCGGAGCAGCAGCTCATCAACATCAATACGAAGAACATCCTCTTCATCTGCGGCGGCGCGTTCGAGGGGCTCGACCGGCTGATCGCCCGCAGGGTGTCGAAATCCTCCATGGGATTCGGCTCGAAGGTGAAGCAGAAGCAGACCGGCTACGATCCGGAAATCCTGTGCTACGTCACCCAGGACGACCTGCACGAGTACGGCCTGATCCCCGAGTTCATCGGTCGCCTGCCGGTCATCTCCACGCTCGATCCGCTCGACGAGAAGGCATTGCGCAACATTCTCGTTGAGCCGAAGAACGCGCTCGTCAAGCAGTACAGAAAGCTGTTTGAAATGGACGGCGTGGAACTGGAGTTTACCCCTGAGGCGCTCGACAAGGTGGTTGAGATCGCCATCGAGCGGGGCACCGGTGCACGTGCACTGCGCTCGGTGCTGGAGAGCGTGATGATCGACATCATGTTCGAATTGCCTTCAATGCAGGGTATCCACAAATGCGTGATCACAGCCGGTACCATCGAAAGCAAGCACGCGCCGGAGTACTACTCGATCGACGGCAAGAAGAAAAAAATCGCCTGAATGATGACAAATCTTTCGTTCAGCGGTTTGGTTTTTTTGGGCCGAATCGTATATTAAAGCCCTTTCGAGGACGGGCGGTTAGCTCAGTTGGTTAGAGCGCTACCTTGACACGGTAGAGGTCAGAAGTTCGAATCTTCTATCGCCCACAACCCCGTAAAGCCCTGCAAGATAAAGACTTGCAGGGCTTTTTCATTTCCCCTAAAACACCCGATTTTACGTGATTTTCGTCGTTTTTGAGCGTTTTTTATATTAAATCTGCGACGCATATGCGACGAGGATTTTCCTTCTCAGATCACTTGACAAGGGGGTAGCAATGAGATTCACGCTCAAACATCGGGTTCTGACCGCCAAGGCAAGAAAAGGGTGGCACTCATTTTTTATCGAGATTTTTGATCGAGGAGAGCGGAAGTATGAGTCGCTCGATATGGTCGCCGATCCGGCAGACAAGGCAAAGTACCGGCAGACTGTGCAATTCTGCAACGATCTGATCGCCAGGCGTCAGCTCGAACTGAAGGGGTTGACTTCCGGATTGAAGGCACCGGCAGCCGAATATGCAGATGGGGATTTTCTTGCCTACTGCAAGCAGATCGCCTCCAAGTCACTGAACAAAAAAACCCGTGAGAACTGGCATGATGCCATCAAAAGTCTCACCCGGTTCGCCCCTCACGGTCTTGCGTTTCACGATCTGGATCATCACTGGCTCGAAAGCTTTCAGGAATTCCTGCTGAACGCCTATTCACAGAATACCGCCCGGACATACTCCACCAAAATCCGTCAGGTGATAACGAAAGCCCAGAAGGATGGTTATCTGACCGAAAACCCGAACAAGCTTGTTCCGCAGATTTCCGAAAAGGAGGGAGAGATCAAATACCTCTACCTCGAAGAAGTCATGCTTCTGAACAAGACCCCGCATCGACATTCAGGACGGAAAGCCGCGTTTCTTTTCAATTGCTTCGTACCGGTCAGACCGGGAGACCTTGCAAGTATGAAGGAGTCGAACATCCGTCCGGATGGTACGGGAGGGTTCGAGGTCTATTTCCGCCAGTCCAAAAAGCAGAGAATCGAATCCATCCCGATTTCACAGCAGGGCATGGTTTACCTTGAGCAGGCCAGGACGCTTGCAAGAACACGCCTTGGCCGCGAACTCACTGCCAGCGACAACATCTTCGACATCGGGCACAAGAAGTGGTACGGTAACATGCTCAAGACCTGGGCAACAAGGGCATTCGAACTGTATTCGGATGAACTCGAACCTGAGGTGCGGAATCATTTCAGCTGGGCATGCAGAGAATTGTCGCCGCACTGGGCAAGGCATACCGGTGCTACGATGCTCCTGAACGCCGGTGCCCATTTCGATGCTGTCGGGGATATTTTGGGACACAGGGACAAAAAAACTACCATGAGATACGCAAAGGTTTTGCCGAGGACGAAGCGAAGTACGATTGCGATGATGCCATCTTTCAACGATTAACTGAATCTATGGTGGGACAAAACAGCGGAGTAAGAAGAACATGGGAATATATCGGGCACCATGTCATCCATTATTCCGATCTGTTTCTGTTGTGCGAGCAGGATCGGAACGATCCTGAATGCGAGCCACCCTTCATCGCCAATCTGTTGCCTTATGAGCTGTATGGCATGATCTCCTTCATTCTGAAGCGAATGAGGGAGATCGATACCGAGGCGATGGAGCTATATCGACAGACCCAGGTGCAACGAAGCTTCATTCCGCTCCAGTATCGGGGCCGCGAGCTCCAGTACTTCAGGATGAGGATGCCGAAAACCAGCCATCATCGTTCTACAGAGCTGTACAATGCCGAATTTATCAATGACACCGATGACGGTTTCGACACCTGCCAGGGCGTGTTTGTGACCCTTGAGCGGGCGCTCGGTTTTCTGTTCAGCGAGATAGGGTTCCGGTTCGGGTCGCCGCCCGAGAAATTCCTGAAAAGAATCCTGAAGCTTTATCCGGAATATGAGCCGGTAATCCAACGCAATATCGAGGCGGCACGGTTATCCCGATCTCAGGAACCCTGCCTGACATTAACGGCATTACCAACGGCTCGGGTTTTGAACATCCAGCTAAACGACAAAGAACGGATAGCTCTGCATCATGAACTTTGCCGCTTTTTCACTACGGAAGATCATGAGCCTCTCATGCAGCTTTTACTGGGAGGTATATCCGAACGGAAGCTGTTTTTCAAGGCCAACCAGAACCGTCTGGTCGAAGTGTTCCGGCGGCTTCACTACCATCGAAGGATTTTCTCTACCCAGACACATCTCCGGAACTGGATTTGCCATTCTTTTACTTATCAGTCCAAGTCAGATGTGACCCCGATGAACGCCAATACTGTCTGGGACATTCTCACAAAAGCCAAAGGAGAACCCTCCTCTCGCAGTCGGATATGCAGGTTCGACTGGCTTCCATACAAGACCCAAGCCCTTCGCAGCAGGCATTCATGAATCAGTTAAGGAATCGGGCACTTCACTTCCTTGATCGATCCGCACACGCTCTCCAGCCATTTTCCCATCCGAAGACCGATTAAGAAACAACACCCCACTTGCCCCCCTGGTGGTTGATTGGGGTTAGTTTTTCTGGTGATTTTGCCATCGTTGTTCACATGAATCTTCAAAGGTGTCAGCGATGGAACAAGAAGAAATTCCGCCACTCAGGTCAATCGACGATTTGATGGGAGCCATCCGTATCGTCGTCCGACAGGAAATAACGAAAGCACTGCATCCCGCAGTCGAGGACAGGCTGCTTACGGTTTCGGAAGCCGCCGAATATCTGCGCCTCGCGAAGCCGACAATCTACAGTCTGGTGCAGCAGAACAAGATTCCCTATATGAAGCAGACCAAGCGGCTCTATTTCTCTGAACTCAAGCTCAAGGAGTGGCTCGATCAGAGCAGAATCCACTCGAATCACGAGCGGGAAATGTCGGTCATCAACAAGCTTGTAAAGCGCAAGACAAGACCTGGCTCGAAACTCTGAGCAAGCTCGTTTCGAACATCGGAAAAGCATCGGAATAACCGTGAAGTCATCATCAACCCGGACACCATGAAAACCATCGCCGTGGTCTCTCAAAAAGGCGGAGCAGGAAAAACCACCATAGCCGTCAACCTTGCCGGTATGGCAGTTTGCCGGGGTTTACAGTGTGCCGTCATCGATCTCGATCCCCAGTCGAGTGCCAAGGCGTGGCATGACATCCGGGGTCAGGAATCCCCTGTTGTTATATCCGCGCAATCGTCCCGACTTCAGGAAATTCTTGAAAAGGCTGAGCAAAACGGAGCCGATCTCGTGATCCTCGATACGGCACCACATTCGGAAACGGCAGCGCTTGCATCGGCAAGGATGTGCGATCTGATTCTCATTCCATGCCGGCCTTCGGTGTTTGACCTGAAGGCCATCGTGACCTCAATCGACCTTGCCGCCCTGGCAAGAAAGGAGGCCGTCGTGGTGCTCAATGGCATTCCTTCTCGTGGTGTTCTGGCATCGGAAGCTTCGGCAGTTATCGCCGGCTATGGGGTCGATCTTGCCCCTGCCATGCTTGGTTACCGGGCGGCTTTTGTTCACTCTCTTACGATAGGATTGTCAGTTGCCGAATATGAACTGGCCTCGAAAGCAGCCGAGGAGATCACAGAACTGTTCGAGTGGATTTGCCTGAAACTTGGCATTAAAAACAACGCTCAGGAGGAGCAGATATGAGCAAGCGAGGCAGCCTTGTCGATGTGCTGAAGCCGGAGAATCTGGCCCACAAAAAACAGCAACCGGAAACCGTCGATACAGCTCAGATTCTCCGGTATATCTCTCCATGCCGGAAGGGCAAGAAATCTATGACGGTCTGGTTCGATCCGGACGTCATTTTGCAGCTGAAGCTCATAGGAATAAGCGAAGGGATGTCCATTCAGGCGATGATGACTGAAGCTATGAACGACTTCTTCTCGAAACACCACAAATCAAGAATCGCCTGATGAATAATCAGCAAATCATCGAGGGCGAAGGCGGTTCAACTGCGCTTCAGCTTCGGAACGGTGACGATTGTTTCAGCGGGATTTTTTTCGGTACGCCCAAGGCTGTTGTACAGGGAGAACTGGGCAATATCGCGCTCTTTGACGCCGGGCATCTCGTTGGCTACGAAATCATCCGGGGCCGAACAAGGCGGGCATTTCTGTTCAGGACGGTGGCTGGAACTGGTTCGGAAAAGGTGCCGGGAGTCTATCCGGCAGTTGAGCTGCTGGTCATGGCCAGATCAAGAGAACTTTCTCGAAAGCTCATCCGCACGATCGGTTTTTTGAAGAGACAGAAGATCTCGGTCGATGCTTTGCCCGAGCTGTTTTTCTCAAGATTGCAGGTGATTCTTTCAGACCCCCGGATGGGGGAAGCAACCATACGACAACTGCTGTTGAAATGCAGAAAGCCAATCGAATCAGAACGGTTATCGCAGCTGGCCTGAGCATTGCCGCTCTTGCCGTTGCGAGCTGCATGAATCCGAAGGTTCTGGTGCTGTACAACTATACCGACAGTATGCCGCATGGGTTCTATCTGGTCGAACATCGCGGATTGTACCAGCGAGGTGACGTGGTAGTGTTCGCCGTTCCCCCTTCGGTCAGAGCGCTTGTGAATGAACGCCAATGGCTTCATGAGAATGGATTTCTCATGAAACCACTGATCGGTCTGAAAGGTGATTCTGTGTCTACGAAGCATAGCCGTTTTCGTGTCGCTGGACATGATTTCGGAGGGATTCAGCTGCTTGACAGGCAGGGGTTGGCTCTGCCGGGATACAGCGAATGCGGAGTGTTGAAATCGGGTTTTCTTGTCGGTGTTGATGGCATGTCGAACAGCTTTGATTCCCGGTATTTTGGCCCCATTCCGGAACGATCCGTCATTGGTGTTGCCGTTCCGCTCTGGCTGTTCTGAACGCGGTTTTTGTGACGAATCCGGGAAGGTCTGGAGGGTGAGGAGGACGTGAATAATTGTAGTGCAAGATAAACCAATGTTGACATGCGCCTTTCAAGGCTATGTCAAGCAATGGGTTACAGGGTTAACACGGTGTGTTATCATGTTCATGTTCGGTTAACAGCCTGTCTGATCAGAAAACAGAGGGATAAAACGCAATGCATTCATCTGACGAGCTGCCGATTTTTCGGCCAAAACTGAGCGGCAGGTCGAGGCCGGAAAAAGCCCCGACCATGAAAGGCGGTTTTCTGAAACAAGTGTCGGCAAAAACAGTCCGGAAAAAGTCAGCACCGCGATCTCTGAAGGGCGGGCATCGAAACCGGGGTGCCGGGCCTGCCCATGTGAAAACCGGCTCCTCGTTTTCACAGAGGGTCGTGGTGAAAGCGCGGATTGTTCCAATGCATTTCGCGGGAAAGCGTGCGGCTGCTTTGCACATCCAGTATGTCGAGCGTGGAGGTGTCGAAAAGGATGGATCGGCGGGACGGCTGTATGGTGACGAAAACCGGTTCGACCGGGACAGCTTTGTGATGGAAAAAGAGGGGGAGTCACATCAGTTCCGCTTTATCGTCTCACCGGAAAACGCACACGAACTCGACCTGACCGATTATACCCGCAAGCTGGTAGGGCAGATGGAAGATGATTTTGGCCGTGAGATCGAGTGGGCGGCGGTGAACCATTACAACACCGACAACCCGCACGTTCACGTCATTGTCAGGGGAGTTGACGGCGAAGGCAATGAACTCAGAATCAGCCGCGATTACATCTCCAACGGTTTGCGGAACCGGGCGAGCGAACTGGCAACGAAGGAGCTTGGCTTGCGCTCTGAAATCGAACAGCAGCGGCAGGTTTCAAAAGAGGTTTCCCTTGGAAGGTTCACCTCACTCGGCCGGGACATAGCGGCTATCGAGCGCGATGGTGCTGTCGATCTTGGTGAAGCGTTTTCCGGTCAAGATGCACTGTTCCGGCAGCGCAGGCTGTCCGCACGATTGCAGACGCTTGAATCGTTCGGTCTGGCCGAGAATCGCGGTGCTTTGGAGTGGGGGTTGAAGCATAACTGGAAACAGGAACTCAAGGCAATAGGGAAAAGGGGCGAAATCTACGAGGAGATGCATCGGGCTGTCGGCGGCGATCCGTCCCGATACCGGATATACGACCGGCGTCAGCACGGCGAGCTTGTCGAAGGCTGGATCGCCGCAACCGGTCTTGCCGATGAATGGCATGACCGGTACTACATCATTGTCGAGAGCCAGAATGGCAGCTCATGGTATGTCGATCTCGACAAGAGTGCCGATCCCGATCTTTACCGGAAAGGGCAGATCGTTTCGGTGAATTCTGAAAAGGAGTCCTGGCTGAAAAAGGTTGACCACTCCATTGCCGGTTTTGCTGAAAGTCATGGCGGTTTGTATGACTCCCGGCAGCACCTGAAGGAGTTGCCTTCGCCGATGGTCGAGCTGTCATCAGGGGGAAAGGTGGAGGGGAAAGCCTATGTCGAGGCTCACGAACGCAGGCTTGAGCGTCTTGAACGGTTTGATTTGGCAAGCCACACGCCGGACGGTTCGTGGAGAATACCGTCGAATCTCGTGGAGAAACTTCAGGAACGGGATGCAACCAATCCTGTCGTCCGGAGGAAGATTGAGCAGCAATCGTCCATGAGTCTTCCCGAACAGGAAACGTTGCGAGGGAGGGCATGGATCGACCGGTTCACTGACAAAGCGGATCATCCTGAATTTGCTACTCATGGGTTCGGAAAAGAACTGGGTGAATCAGTACGGCGAAGGGCTCTGTTTTTGCAGGAGCTTGGCATCGATCCGCTTGATCCAGCAAGGGGGAAAAAGCTCGATCAGCTCGAACGGCATGACCTGGCTGAAGCCATTCGCAAACGCGACGGAGGAACATACCGTGAGCTTCGCGATGGAGAGCGCTTGCAGGGCATGATGACCGATGAGGGGGTGCTTCCGAGCGGGAAGCATTATGCCCGGATCGCCGATCCCAGATCGAAGGAATTTTCACTGGTGCCGTGGCGGAAAGATTTCGAGCAGCTCGTGTCGAAACAGGTTGAGCTTGTCAGGACAGAAGGCACGACTATGGTGGCTCGTCAATTCGGCATTCAGAAAGGGAGGTAACTCATGAAGAATGCCCGGTCAGTCAACGTGTTTTATGGTCACATATCGACCGGCATCGCGTTCATGTTTCTCGGAACATGGGCAACGACGCAGTATGTGGCATATCTGCTCGGTTATCAGCCGCTGCTTGGCCGACCGCTTCTCGTGTTCCACGGCTATCCTCTCTACGAACCCTGGCAATGGTTTTTCTGGGCCTTTCATTTCGAGGCATACGCCCCATCCGCCTTCGAGATGGCGAGCCGTATCACGTACACCAATTTCTTTGTCATGTTCGCTGTCATGGTTCTCCTTGCTGTTCGCAGGGCAAAACGGCGAAAGGTAGCCGGTTCGTACGGCACTGCACGATGGGCAACAGCTGACGAGCTGGAGCAGGCAGGGATATTCGTCGAGCAGGGCGTGATTCTCGCTCAAACCAATGATGCGGCATTCCATACGGAGGTGTTCAGAGGTACCGGCGAGGTGCAATGGAAAATGGACAAGGCCGGCAGCATGATCCTGCGCCATAACGGGCCGGAACACATCTTCTGTTTCGCACCGACGAGGAGCGGCAAAGGTGTCGGGCTGGTGATACCAACCATGCTTGCATGGAACGGTTCGGTCATCGCCTACGATATCAAAAAGGAGTTGTGGTCTGCCACGGCTGGCTGGAGACGTCAGTTCTCGCACTGCTGGCGCTTCGAACCAACAGCTCCGGATTCCGTCCGTTTCAATCCACTACTTGAAATCCGAAAGGGTGAATACGAGGTCAGGGACGTTCAGAATGTGGCCGATATTCTGGTCGATCCGGATGGCTCGAAGGAGCATCATGACCACTGGGAAAAAACCGGTCACTCCCTATTGGTCGGAGTAATCCTGCACGTCCTGTATGCCGAGAAGGACAAGAGTCTCAGCGGGGTGGCGAATTTCCTTTCCGATCCGGAACGCAGCATGTACGATACCCTGAATTACATGCTCACCTTTCCGCATCTCAAAGAACGTCCTCATCCGGTGGTTGCAGCCTGTGCACGGGAAATGCTCAACAAAACAGAGAACGAGCTTTCCGGTGTGGTCTCGACCGCCATGTCGTTTCTCGGCCTGTACCGTGATCCATTCATCGCCCGGAATACATCCGTTTCGGATTTTGCGATTCACGACCTGATGAACAGCGACAATCCGGTCAGCCTGTACCTCGTGGTCCCGCCGAGCGACATCGAGCGTACCAAGCCGCTCATGAGGTTGATCCTCAACCAGTTCGGCAGAAGGTTGACGGAAAAGATCGCGTTCACCAATGACAGGAAACAGTACCGGCACCGTCTGCTCATGATGCTCGACGAATTTCCGAGTCTTGGCCGCCTCGGTTTTTTCGAGTCAGAGCTTGCCTACATGGCCGGGTACGGGATCAAATGTGTCATGATCGCGCAGTCCCTGAACCAGATCGAGATGGCCTATGGGCCGAACAATTCGATACTCGACAACTCCCATGTGCGTATCACCTATGGCGCTCTCGACGAGAGGACAGCGAAAAGGATTTCCGACCTGCTCGGTCAGGCGACGGAGAAAAAGTTGCAGATGAACTTTGCTGGTAATCGGCTCTCTCCATGGCTTGGCCATATCATGGAAAGTGAGCAGGAATCACCCAGGCCGTTGCTGACTCCCGGAGAAATCCTGCAATTGCCCGGAGACGATGCTCTTGTGATGATCGGCGGGTTGCCGCCATATCGTGCGAAAAAGATCATGTATTACCAGGACGAGCGACTGATGAAGAGAGCATGGCTACCAACTCCGGATGATCCAGAGTCCCAGCAATCGGAATTGCTCTCAGATAATTGCAGGCAAAATCCATGGCTCACAGATTTGGGGGTAGCTGATCAGGATGTTGCTCAACAGCAAGAGCACAGCGAGAATCAGCGCGGTATGAGGGAGAATGCCGCAACACCCGTAGCAGAACAGCATGATGTTGCCGAGGAAATTTCGGTCGAGAATCCTGTTCCTGAGAACACGCTTTCAGTTCAAGAGCCGGAAACTACTCGAACAATCGACAGGGCAACCAACCGGGCAGGAATCATCGATTTAAGCAGAACACCACAAGGAGGTCATTTACCGCTATGAAACGCAAGAATATCCACCCCTACCTTTCGCCGGAGCTTTACGAACAGTTCAAGGGCTACTGCAAAAAGGTCAACGCTACCGAGAGCAGCGTCATCGAATCGGCGTTGAAGGAGTATTTCGACGACTCTAAGGACATGAAGCTGCTGCTGCGCCGCCTCGACAGGATTGGCCGTTATCTCAACAGGCTGGAACGGGACATCAACGCGACGGCTGAGGCCTTGGCGGTGTATGTGCAGCTCTGGTTTGCCCATACGCCCCGGATCGGGGATAATGAGAAGGATGCGGCGAGGCAGGAAGCCTGGAATCAATACCAGAAGTTCGTGGATTACGTGGCCAATCAGATGGCTGGAGGGCACCGGTTTATCGACGATCTTGTTCAGGATGTTGTGGGGGATGAGGAGGAGTTGAAAAAGGCTGTGAATGATGACGGGAACTGATACGAGAGTTGGGATTTAGCTCAATATCACGTAAATCTCTTGGCGTTCTCAGCCGTGTCCGGTAAAAAAATAAAGAAAGCCTAAAACCCATCAGAAAACGGCGAGTCATTCAACGATCGCTCAATCAAAAAGGCCAGCGAACCGGTACCTCAACTTTCACTATTTTTACCGGACAGTAGTGATATGAGATATCTGCCCGCAACTATCCTGTATGAACAATGATATACATAAGGATGATTTTCGGGTTTTCTTGATTTTGCGTATTTTTGCATTATTTTTAATGGGTTAGAGTAGAATTGTCTGTTTGAGATGCTCAGCTCAGCAGCACCTCAAAGGAGATATGAAGAAACAAACTAATGACTTGTTGGCCTGCGAGAACAGTAGCGGAAGATTTTATGGATCTTGATAGTATCATTTGCCAAGCAACCCAAACCGTCCTGCCTCAGGCAGAATTGCTATGCGGCGATTGGGCAGAGGAAGCGGCATGAGTTCCAAGACACACCCAAGTCGACTACAGGGAGAAGAATTCCTTCAGACCGCTTTTCAACTCGAACAGGAAAAGCTATACGCCACCATACGTTGCGCAGACCCTATCGTGCACAGCGGGGATCGAGGCGAAGTCAATGAGCAGCATTTCATTGATGTCTTTCGCAACTATCTCCCAGCACGCTATACGGTAGACAAAGCCGCAGTTTTGGACAGCGATGGCAATACATCCGATTCCATTGATCTTGTCGTTTTTGACAGGCAATACACGCCAACATTGCTCGACTGTGACAAACACCGATACGTCCCCGCAGAGGCGGTCTACGCCGTCTTCGAATGCAAGCCAGTTGTAAACAAAGAATATCTTGAGTATGCGGCAGACAAGGCAGCATCAGTTCGCACGCTCAAACGAACAAGCGTTCCTATTCAACACGCCGGGGGAACCTACCCAGCGAAGCAACACTTCGACATCATCGCAGGTCTTCTAGCTCCTGATATTGGATGGAAAGGTGGGTTTGGGGATACTTTTCAGTCTACGCACAAAGCGCTTTCAGGAGAGCATCGCGTAGATTGTGGACTTGCCGTGCGCGGGTACTCGTTCGATGTGTTTGAGGACGGCAACGCCTACTCTCTATGCGAAGGCAATAACGCTCTGGTTTTTTTTCTGTTTCGGCTGCTTAACAAGCTCCAATCCCTCGGCACAGTGCCTGCCATTGACTGGAATGCATATGCGGAGCGTTTGTCGCGAACACGAAAGGAGGATTAGTTCTTATGTACGACTATAGCGCACAGATTGATGCCTTCCACGGAAACAAAGTAGTTCTCTCAAAGAAGCTTTCGGACAATCTCACTTCCCACCGAACCGCTAATGAAGATCGCTTGATCAAACGACTCCCAGAGCTGAAGGATGGCGTCAGAGTCAGCCGTAGCTCGTTCAAGAGTCAGGGATCTTTTGCCATGCGGACCATTATCCAAACCAAGTTCTCTGACGAGGAGTACGACATAGATGATGGCGTTGTACTCTGGCGATCCGATCTGGAAGATGAAGACAGAAACGATATGACATCAAGCGATGCCAAGGAGTTGGTCAGAGAAGCGTTGAAGGACTCTCGTTTCAAACGACAACCCAAGACTCATACAAACTGTGTACGCGTCTTCTATGCGGAGGAAGGTGAAGAGAAGCATCACGTAGACTTCCCAGTCTATCGCAAATGGGAAACATCGGTAGGAGACGATGTCACAACACATCGCGAACTGGCTGGGGGTGACGGATGGGTTGCATCTGACCCCACAAGAGTCAACTCTTGGTTCGAAAATGAAATCTCTATTCGTAACTCGGCATCCGAAGGGGCGGGTACGCAGATGAGGCAGTGCCTGAGGTTGCTAAAGAGGTTTTGCCGCAGCAGATCCGCTTGGGATATGCCGAATGGCATGAAGCTAACCATGTTGACCGTGGAATGCTTTGAGTCTGGGGGGCGCATTGACTCCGCCTTTCGCGATCTTCTCGACTCCCTGCATTCAAGACTACGGAGGAATCTAAAGGTCGAGAATCTGGCAGATGAAAATACGCCGCGACAGAAACTGACGAGAACATCCGCCGATGCGAACATGATTGAGCTTCGGGATCGTCTTGAAGAAGCACTTGGAAAGCTGAAAGTGTTGGACGAAAAGGATTGCACGAAGAAAGACGCGCGTCAGGCATGGGATTGGGTCTTCAAGAGCGACGGGTATTTCGATGACTATGATGGCGATGACGATGACGACGATGGGTCGGGCGGATCATCAGGGATGAAGCGGGGCATCGCAACAGCAACCCCAAACAAAGCTGTCGATCCAAAGGGAGGAGGGCGATTCGGATAATTGAACCCTCGAACGCTATTAAACAAGCGCCATCAGGACGCTCTGGATTTGCTATCGTCTGCTCTACGGCGGGATTCTGCTTACGAAGAACTGTCGGCAGCGGATCTGGCATCTTATAGTCCCAAGCCGGCTGCCGGTTGGATGACTACAGTGTGTGTAAAAAACGCAGCGATGCGTCTTGATGTAGTTATTACAGAAACCTTTCCTGACGACCCGCCTTCCATCTACATCGCTGGTAAAGGCGTTGACCTTTTCCTCAAGAATCCGCACGTCGAAGAAACTGGAAAAATATGTACGATTTCCGAGTCTGCTGCAATCGATGCGAACTTCCCGGTTGAGTTGTTTCGGTATTCCGTGGACGCAGCCATTGAGATTCTGACGAACGAGATCGAACAGGATTTCTTGGACGAGTTCACATCGTACTGGTCTCGCTCTCAAGGAACAGGAAAGCGGGAGTTTCTCGTTGTTGACCCGCCCTCGGAGTTTGGTGCAACAGCGACGGCGGCAATCTGCGGGGCAAAGGTTCTCATCGGGGCTTCTTACGATTCAATTCGACAGTGGGCTGAACATAGCGGTGACAAACTGAACGACATCGGGAAGCCAAGGATCTGCCATGTCGTCAGCTTCGGTTCCCCACTTCTGCCGAAAGATTTCCCAGGTACAATAAACGATCTGCGAACACTTCTGAAGGCGAACAGCGCGGATCAAGCGGATCTCTTGGATCGTCATCTTTGTGAATCAAACGAATACCTTGCCCTACTGTTCGTGCAACGCACCCCTCATGGAGACGCTCTAGCGGGAATCCTGACGAAGGGGTACAGTCTATCGCAAGATCACACGCTGTCGGATGGCTTTCGATTGGGGCATGTGCCGCAAAAGCTTCTCTTTGCGCGAGCAACGACAAAGCTCGAAAAGGGCTTACTGGAGAGAGCAAATGCGCAGAGGGTAGACCACGAATGGATTCATACGCGTGGTGGTGTAGGGGCTGAACTGTCAGGGGCATCTGTTTGTGTAATTGGATGCGGATCGCTCGGGAGCTACGTCGCACATCTGTTGGCAAAAGCCGGAATCGGGCGCCTTACGCTCATCGACCCGCAGTTAATGGAATGGGCGAACGTGGGACGACATCTGCTAGGCGCTTCAGACGTTGGCGCAAGCAAAGCTGAAGCTATCAGAAAGCGCATCCAGCTAGACCATCCCCACCTCTCTATAAGGGCTATTTTGCGAGATTGGCGAGCATGGGCAAAGGAATCCGACGATCCCTTCGGTGGGTTTGATCTCGTCGTCTCGACTATCGCAGATTGGCGACATGAAAGAAGCCTCAACTTGCTCGCTCGTTCGCTGCCTTTTCCTCCTGTCGTATTTGGATGGATGGAGCCGTTTGCTCTTGCAGGGCATGCCCTCACGGTAACAGGAGGCGGGGGCTGTCTAGAATGCGGAATGAACGGCTTCGGACAGTTTGAGGATCGAGTGCTTGTATTGGACAATGCGACCCTGAAGAAGGAGCCGGGAGGTTGCGCCTATTACCAAGAATATGGTCCGTTGCGTTTAGTTCCCTGCGCGACATTGGTAGCTGAAGCTGCTGTTAAGGCGATGAATGCACCATTGGATTCATCCGAGATTGCTACGATAATAGGCGATTTGGGTCTTCTCTCGGATTGTGTGGGGAGAGTGTCCAAAGCATGGGAGATGAAACTGACCCCACAACTAGCTGAACAGATAATCATTCAGAAATGGTCTATCAACCCGATCTGTCCGCTATGCTCAGCCTGAAGAGACAAAAAAGCAATGCAGTTTTTCCCGTGCTCGGCTCCGGTCAAACCCTCGTCTTCTCGCCCAAGGTGCTCAAGGTCTTCAAGACGCACCGACAGATCAGTCGTTCACAACCAGAGTCTGGTGGTCTCTTGTTTGCGAAATTTGACTTACCTATAATCAAGATCGATATCGCGACACCACCTCAGCTTGAGGACCGCAAAAGCCGCTTTTTCTTTGTCAGCAATCCAGATACTCGTCGAACTGTCGTGAGGAGATACTTCCGTAAAGGACTGCATTTTATAGGTGAATGGCACACCCACCCCCAAAGCGACCCTACGCCTTCAGGGCTGGATGTAAATTCCATGAAAGACCTGTTTCGACAGTCAGAACATGAACTCAACTACTTCGTGATGGTTATCATCGGCAATCGTACGGGGAACCTGTCTCTATGGGTCAGCTTGCATGATGCAAACGATATGCACCAGCTTCATCCGTGTGGAAGCACAGGTCAGTCCTGAAATCTGATTTTAGCGGCTCTAAGACATCAGATTTTTCAAGTATGTAAGGCAAGAAAGTAGAAATAGGGCACCAATGGCATAGGGCCAACCAAGCCATGCTACGGACGGTTAATCGCCGCCGCAGATTGCAACGTTACTCAACGCATTACGAGAAGTCTTTGAATAATTTGTGAATGTTTTTTAAAGATCACATTCACCCCACATCCCTCCTCAGCAAATAATCTCCACATTATTTTCTTCGCTTTACACAGCATTCCAATTCCTGAAAGGACTACGAACTCCTGTTCGGGGCCCCAATCCCGAAGGCTTTGCCAATTCTGTAAGAGTTGTCTCTATTTTTTTTGGTCTGAATTTTTAATATATTGATAAAATTTATCAAGATATAGGGAATATTGTATATTAGAATCCGTATAAAGTGTTGTTTTTTTATCAATTATTGTTGGCTGATTTTGATTGCAGGGAATGGCAAATCTTACCCATCAGAGGCGGATAGCCTCGCTTCAGAGTGCTCTTGCTCCCTTACGCGGACTGCTTGAGCGGGAGAGTATCGTCGAGATCATGCTGAACGCTGACGGTCGAATCTGGATCGACGAGCTCGGCTGCGGTATGTCCTGCACGGACATTGTGATGAGCGCCGAGGATGCCGACCGGATGATCCGGCTTGTTGCTGCATCCTCGAATACAGAAATCAACGAGCGCAACCCTTCGCTTGCCGCGAAGCTCCCGGAATGGGGTGCACGCTTGCAGGCCTCTGTTCCGCCGATTGTCAGCCGTCCGGTTTTTGCCCTGCGCAAGCCGGCCAGAATCATCTTCACGCTCGATGATTACGTGCAGCGCACGATCATTTCGCCCGAGACCGCTTTTCTGCTCGAAGTCGCCGTCAAGGCTCGCAAGAACATCCTGATCGGTGGCGGCACCGGTTCCGGTAAGACCACCTTTGCTAACGCTCTTTTGCAGCTGGTGGCCGATACCGAAGACCGGGTGTACATCGTCGAGGACAATCCGGAATTGCAGTGCACTGCCGAGAACATGTTGCAGATTCTCGTACAGCCGCCATTCTACTCTCATCAGCGTGCCGTCAAGGACGCCTTGCGTTTTCGTCCGGATCGCATCATTGTCGGTGAAGTGCGTGACGGTGCGGCCCTCGATTTGCTCAAAGCATGGAATACAGGGCATCCGGGAGGGCTTGCAACTATTCACGCCAACAGTCCGACAGCCATGCTTGACCGGCTTGCGCAGCTTGCCGAAGAGGTGGTACCAAGGGCACCGCGTGAACTTATCGCAGAGGCTGTTGATATCTGCGTACACATTACGAGGGACAAGAACCATCCTGCCGGTCGCAGGGTCAGCGGAATGGCCGAGGTCAGAGGGATCGACGAACATGGCCAGTGGGTACTCCATCATCAGCTTGAAGAACAGATAGAAATTCCGGCCTTGCAGGTATGCGAGGTGTCTGGAGAACTATCTGAACCCGTTGCGATCTGAACAGCATCTATTAATCTCGAACGATACGATCATGAACCGAAAACTCCTGCTCGTTGCCATTCTGATGTTTACAGCCGACACCGCTCTGGCTACCTCGACCGGCATGCCCTGGGAATCGCCGCTCAGTCAGGTGCTCGATTCTCTTGCCGGTCCGGTCAGCCGGGTGTTTGGGGCTATTGCCTTCATAACGCTTGGTTTCGGACTTGCTTTCAGTGAAGGTGGCGGCGTTATGAAAAAGGCGCTCTGGGTACTTTTCGGCCTTTCCATTGCATTCAATGCAGTGTCGTGGGGGCTGAGCTTCATGGGCTTCAGCGGAGGACTGACCATATGATTGAGGGTTATGAAGTACCCATGCACCGCTCACTGAGCGACGTCATCCTGATCGGAGGTGTACCACGTACTCCGGCCATCCTGATCTGGACTACCTTTGCCGCGCTGGGCTTCGGTATGCAGCAGCTCTGGGTGGTGCCCATTGCTGTCGCTCTGCATATGCTGCTTGCCGCACTTACCCGGCGTGACCCGTTCTTTTTCGATGTCTTTGTCCGAGCACTTCGGGCACCGAAAATCATGTATCCCTGAAGAACGATGATGAGCCTGAAGCACTATCGCGAGCCGTCTACCCGGCTGCCGGACTACCTGCCATGGGCTGCACTTGTGGCTCCGGGGGTGGTGTTACAGAAAGATGCCGCCTTGCAGAAGACCATCGCATTCCGGGGGCCTGACCTTGCCAGCTCATCGCCGTCCGAACTCGCTTCTGCTGTTGCCCGGTTGAACAACGCTCTGAAACGGCTCGGCTCCGGATGGAGTCTCTTCATCGAGGCCCAGAGGTTTGAGCATTCCGAATATCCTTCCTCGATCTGGTCTCATCCGGCGGCATGGTTGCTCGACCGGGAGCGACGGGGCCAGTTCGAGGAGGCCGGATCGCATTTCGAATCAGCCTATTTTCTCACCTTCGTCTGGAAGATGCCCGGCAGCCAGGGGAAAAAGGTTTCGAGCCTTTTCTACGATGACCCTGAACAGGACGATCCCGTACTTGATAACGAACGCGACCTTGAGCAGTTTCAGCGGCAGGTACGGGAGATCACAGACATCATGGCCGGGGTGTTCGTCGAGGTTCGTGAGCTTGACGACAGCGAAACGCTCACCTACCTGCACAGCACCATCTCCACCAACCGCCACGTTGTGCAGGCTCCCGAGGTTCCCATGTACCTCGATGCGCTTCTGCCTGATCAGGCGCTCAGTGTCGGGGACATCTGTATGTTGGGAGATCAGGCCATTCCCACCATCACCTTCACCGGGTTTCCATCGACCTCTTTGCCGGGGATGCTCGACGAGCTGAACCACTTGCAGATCGAGTACCGGTGGGTAGTGCGCTACCTCGCGCTCGATAAGGAGGATGCACGGCGGGAGATCGAGAAGTACCGCCGCCAGTGGTGGGGCAAGCGGAAGAGCCTGTTCACGATGCTGAAAGAGGAGGCAACCAAGGAGCCGTCAGCCCTGCTCGACAGCGCTGCGGCCAACAAGGCTGCCGATGCGGATGCGGCTTTGCAGGAGCTTGGCGACGATCTGGTCTCTTTCGGCATCATGACCTGCACGGTGACCGTAAGCCATCCTGACCTTCAGGAGGCGATGCGCCGTATCCGGAGGGTGAAGCAGGTGATCCAGAGCCGGGGATTTGTGGTGAAGGACGAAACGCTCAACAGCCGCGAAGCATGGCTGGGGAGTATTCCCGGACACGTCTATGCAAACGTGCGACGACCCATCATCAGCACCCTGAACCTCGCCCATATCATGCCGCTCTCGGCGATCTGGGCCGGAGACGAACAGAACCGCCATCTTCAGGAGGTGGCCGGTATCGGTACGCCGCACATCATATGTTCCACGACAGGCAGCACTCCGTTCCGGCTCAACCTCACCATCGGCGATGTTGGCCATACGCTGATCGTCGGGCCGACCGGAGCGGGCAAGTCAACCCTGCTTGCCATGCTGGCATTGCAGTGGTTGCGCTATCCCGGTGCGCAGGTGGTGATTTTCGACAAGGATCGTTCCTCGCGATCCGCCACGCTGGCCGTTGGCGGTGACTACTACGAGCCCGGCGGGGAGAAAGCCGCATTGGCCTTCCAGCCGCTTGCCGCCATCGACGATCCTGCCGAGCGCATCTGGGCCTCTTCCTTCATCCTGCTTCTGCTCAGGGAGCAGCATCTTCAGGAGACGCCCGTGCTCAAGAAGGAGATCGATGATGCCTTGCAGAACCTTGCTACCAGCGAACGGAGTCATCGTACTCTGACAGTTTTCAGTGACCTCGTGCAGAGCAGGGAAGTTCGTGACGCGCTTCGACCCTACACCATGCAAGGTAACTACGGTGAGATATTCGACGCAGACACCGACAACATGCAAGATGGGGACTGGCTCACCATCGAGATGAACGCGCTTATGACAATGAGCCCGGAGGTGGTGATTCCAGGTCTGTTCTACCTGTTTCACCGTGTGGAGCAACGGTTCAACGGACGCCCCACGTTGTTGATTCTCGACGAGGCATGGCTTTTTCTCAAGCACCCGGTTTTCATGGGGCAGCTGCAGAACTGGCTCAAGACCCTCAGGAAAAAGCATGTTTCGGTGGTCTTCGCTACGCAGGAAATTGCCGATGCCGTCGAATCGCCCATCATGGCAACCATCCTGTCAGCCTGCCATACCAAGCTCTACCTGCCGGACGAGGAAGCGCTCACGCCGGCCATGACCGATTCCTACCGGAAATTCGGACTCAGCGACACGGAGATTACGCTGCTGGCTAATGCACAGAAAAAACGGGACTATTATTACCGCTCGGTCAAAGGACGGAGGCTGTTCACGCTGAACATGGGGCCGGTGGCGCTCGCGTTTGCCGGACTGTCCAACCCGGAGGACCAGCGATTCATGGATTCCATCGAGGAGGCGCTGCCGAAGGAAGAATATGCACCAGCGTTGCTGCGGTATCGGGGGCTTGACTGGGCAGCATCTCTGCTCGAGCGGGCGAGGGGCAATACATCACTGCTATCATGAAAAGGAGAAGACGATGCATCACACATACCGTATATCCATGAAGCGAACCGTGAAAAGCCTGCTGCTTGCAAGCTTGCTGTTTACCGTAACACCAGCGCTGCCGCTCATTCAGAGTGATGCACAGGCGGCACTGACGGTGATCGACATTTCGAATCTCAAGCAGACCACGCTTACTGCCGTTCGTTCAGCCGAACAGATCAAGAATCAGATTGAGCAGATCAGGAACCAGGTTCGGTCGCTGCAGACACTTCCCGCCGCTGCCTTCGGGCCGGTGAAATCCATCTATGACAGTAACATGCAGGAGCTGAACGGCCTGTTGTCGGATGTGCAGGGGATCAGTTTCGATCTCAATCGGATCGATGGTCAGTTCGACCAGCTTTTTCCGCAGGGAACCTGGGATCAGATCGATTTCAACAGGTACGAGCAGTACTACCGGGACTGGACGAAAGAGCTTTCCGAAGCATCGAAGATCGCCATGAAGGCTCAGAGTGTCGTGGAACGCTCTCAGGCCTTTAACAACGAAGCTGCGTCCATTCTCAGCCGGTCAGCCGCAGCGGATGGCGAAGTGCGGCAGCTGCAGTCCACCAACCAGATGCTGGGTATTATGGCCGGTCAGCTCGACGGTCTTACCCTGACCCTTGCGGTGAGTGCACGGGTGAGTGCTATGGCAGCAGCGCAGGCGGCCAACCGCGAAGAGGCCGAACGGGCGTTTTCGACCCAGATGTGGAGCGGATATGGCAATGTGGACAAGCAGGCCAATGCGAAATACACCAACATGCCAAACCTGAAACAGTAAAGGAGGAACAACCATGGTACGTCAATACGTTATGCTCGGAGTCATTCTTTCGATGATCTTTTTCGCCATAGGATGTGCAGAGCGCAAGCCGGCCGAACCGATCCTGCAGCAGCAGGAACAGCCCAAGAAGTCTAATGATCTCTGGAAAGGGTACGGTGACGTCGATACCACGCCGAAGCCGAAGTACCACAACATGCCGCCGATCAAAAAGTAGACGCGCTCCTGACCTATGAATCCCGGCATTCTTACCCAGACCCTTAACAACTTTCTCACGGCGTTCGGGGCGGGCTGGTCGAATCTCCAGCCCGCCATCACCTGGCTGACCGGAGCACTGCTTGGCATTGAGATCGTCATGCTCGGCCTCTGGTGGGCGCTTGGTGGCGGCGAACAGATCGTCGGTGTGATGAAGAAGGTGCTTTATCTCGGCGTCTGGATGTGGATCGTGCGCTCGTTTCCCAGCCTGTCGAACGCCTTCGTGCAATCCCTGATCCAGGCCGGTCAGATAGCTGGCGGAGGCGGAGGTCCGAGCCTCTTCGATCCGTCGAACATCATCGACTATGGTCTCCTGACCACAACACCGCTTGTCGAGAAGATTAGTGGCATCGGTATTACGGAGATTGTCAACGGCATCGTGCTCGCGCTGACCTATGTCGGTATTATGCTGGCCTATATCCTGATTGCCTGGCAGATCTTCTATGCGGTACTCGAATTCAACCTGCTCGCCGCCGTGGTAGGCATATTTTTGCCGTTCGGTTTTTTCGAGCCTACGAAATTCCTTGCCGAGAAGGCAATCGGGGCCATCGTTTCATCGGGAGTGAAGCTTATGGTGCTTGCGTTCATCATGGCTGTGATCGAGCCGACGCTCTCAACGCTGAGTTTCACTGCCGACCTGAACTTTACGGAGATATGGAGCGCCCTGCTCACGGTAGGAGCAGTCGCCTTCCTTGCCTGGAACGCTCCTGGCATTGCAGCAGGGTTGCTTGCCGGCAGCCCCAGCCTCAGCGCCGGAACAGCCATGCAGAACGCTGTTGTCGGTGGTACCGGAGTTGCGCTTGCCGGGATGGGGGCTTACAGTCTTACGAAGCTGGCAGTTGAGAAAGTCGGAGCGGGTGTTGGTGCGGCAAGTCAGATGATCGGTTCCCGGTTCGGATCAGGCGGCACATCACCTGCTGATGGAGGTGTCGGTAGAGGCCCATCAGGAGGAGGGCCATCAGGAGGCGGTTCAGGGCCGGGAGGAACTGCATCAGCTGGCAAATTCGGATCAACAGACAATGCCTTGCCGGAAACCGGCGACAAAGAAAAACAACAGGCTCCCGGCTGGGCAAAAACTGCACTGCATGCCCTGCATACCCCTGAAGAGGCTCGCCCGTCAGGTGGCAGCGCTACACCAAGACTGTAATTCCAAACAAACGACAGATGAACGCAGAAACGAGAAGCTGGAAGCCGAAAGGGGAACTCGATACACCCTACAAGCGGGCGAAGCAGGAGTGGGATGACCGGATCGGTAATGCCGCAGTGCAGGCACGCACCTGGCGGATATTTGCCTTTGCCATGCTGTTTCTTGTGGCCATGCCTTCCGTTGGAGGGATGATCTGGCTCGGCAGCCTGCCGAAGAAGGTTCCCTATATCGTGGAGGTTGCCCGTGACGGCAGTGCCATCAACCGTGGTGAAGCCGGTCAGGCTTGGGCTGCTTACAAGCCTGCCGATCCCTCGATAAAGTACCATCTGCAGCGGTTCATTCAGGATACCCGCATGATCAGCTCGGATGGTGCCGTTGTGAAACGCAACTGGCTCGATGCCTACAAGCTGGTGACTGCAAACGGATCGAACACGTTGAACGCATACGTGCAGAAGAACGACCCTTTCGCGCGGCTTGCCACCGAACGGGTAAGCGTGGACGTGCTCTCCATGGTGCCATTGTCCCGTGACAGCTGGCAGGTGGACTGGAAAGAGTCGGTCTGGGGTGTGCACGGGGAGCCGCTTGGCGAAAGCTACTGGCGGGGCATCTTCCGGATTGTGCTGAAACAGCCACAGACTGACGAGCAGCTTGCTGCCAACCCTATCGGCCTCTATATCGACGAGTTTCACTGGTCACGCATCAACCGATAACCTGATCTATCATGAAGAGAACGATACCGCTGCTTGCAGCGATCCTGACCGCAAACGGCATGACCGGTACGACTGAATCCGTTGCCGCACAGAGACCCTGGAACGTGATCGAACACGCAAACCGGGAATCCGCCAGGAACCCTGACCGGTTCGGTTATCAGAACGCCATCATGCGCTACGATTATGAGGAGGGACAGCTTTATCAGGTGTACTCGGCTCCGCTGAAGCTCACCGACATCCAGCTGGAACCGGGTGAAAAACTGCTTGGTGATCCGGTTTCGGGAGATACCGTCCGCTGGATCATAGGCCGCAGCAAGAGCATGGCCAACGGGCTCGAGCAGGAGCACATCTACCTCAAGCCGACCCGACCGGGGCTCCACACCACGCTCAGCCTGAACACCAATCTGCGCACCTACCATATCGAACTGACGAGCTACGAGTCCACCTACATGGCCGCAGTGTCCTGGAATTACGAACAGTATAATCTCCGGCAGCTGAAAGCTGTGGAGGCTACGGCGACCGAATCCCACGTGAACCTTGCGGCGCTGGATTTCGGATACAAGGTGGAGGTGAAGAAGGGTTCGAGGCCGATCTGGATGCCTGTGAAAGTGTTCGACGACGGGCGTAAAACCTTTGTGCAGTTTCCGGAAGCCATGCTTGTGCGCGAAGCGCCGGTGCTTTTCGTCGTCGGAAAATCCGGCGAGGTGCAGCTGGTGAACTACCGGGTGAAAAATGACTACTACATCGTTGACCGTCTGTTCAGCAGGGCGGAACTGCGTGCCGGGGAGAAAGGCGAGGTGATTGTCCGGATAACGAAACGGTAAGGGGATGGCAGATGACGAACGCAGATGAACCGATGCAGCAGCATGAGCATGTTGATCCTCATGCCTCGAAGATACCACCCGACGATCCCCGGCTGCAGCTGTCCAAACCAAAGAGCCGCACACTGAAAAAAGGGCCGGTGATCGCCATCTCGGTGGTGCTCGTCGGAGCAATTTTTCTGGCGATCATGATGGCCGTGCAGCCGCCGAAGAAGGCCTCGAAGGTGGAAGAGAAAAACGAGGCGGCCGTATCGAACACGATGGCTATTCCCGATGTCATTACGCAGGGGCCGGACAACAGCAAGCCGGTCACGGTACCGGACACCTCGATTACGGCTCCGATTCCGGGTGACGTGCCAGCATTGGGCAAGCCGTTGCCCGGCGACCTCGGCCATGCCATGGTGAAACCCGGCGAGAACCGGTACTCGAACAGTGCACAGTATCAGCAACCAGATCCTGCCGAGCAGGAACGGCATGCTGCCCTGACATCAAGTCCCTTCTTTGGCGGAGCCTCGAACGCTACCGTCAGTTCCCCGGCATCTGGCAGCGGCATGGCCGGCGTGCAGAGTGCAGCGCCTCCTGTTGCAGGCAGTGAAACTCCATACGGTCGTGATCAGAACAATCAAGCCCGTAAGAACGACTTTTTCGCGACTGGTGGTGGAGACAGTAAAGAGTATCTCTCAAAACCTGTACGGAAACCTGTCAGCCGGTATGAGCTCAAAGCCGGGGCGATCATTCCGGCCATTCTGGTGACTGGTCTCAACTCCGATCTGCCCGGCAATGTTATCGCCATGGTCAAGGAGAACGTGTACGACACGGTGAGCGGCGAATACCTCCTCATACCCCAGGGCACCCGTGTGCTCGGCAAGTATGACAGCATGGTGAGCTATGGCCAGAAGCGGGTTCAGGTGGCTTGGGTACGCATGATCCGTCCAGATGGTTCATCTATAGTGCTGGAGAACATGCCGGGCGTTGATCTCGCCGGGATGAGCGGTTACAAGGACAAAGTTGATAACCACTTCGACCGGCTCGTCGGTGGAGCCATGCTTTCGTCGATTATGTCAGTCGGAGCGACCATCTCGCAGGGTACCTATACAGACGAGGCAAGCATGAGCACACAGCAGCGCATGGCTGCCAGCGTCGGTCAGGACATCAACAGTGCAGGCCAGCAGATCACGAGGAAGAACCTCGACATCCAGCCGACCCTTATAATCAGGGCTGGCATGACGGTAAACATCCTCGTGAACAAGGATATGATCGTCGATCCCTACAAGAACTGATGGTCACTTTGAAAACTTATTGCGCAACCCGATTGCTGCGTTGGTCGGTGCTCCGTCCGCCTTGCACTCTTGCTGCTCATCACAGTTTTCAAAGCAACCTAAAAAACAAGGAGCGTTATGATCGATCTTGAAATTCAGGTGCAAAGCGAACCGGTAACCCGGAAGTTCCGGATCAGGAAAGAGGTATCAGAACTGCTCGACCTGTACGTCAAAGCGGCGCAGGAAAAGAGCAAGGGAGCGGACGAATCTCTCGTGCTCGAAGCCATTTTGCGGAATCACTTCAAGAGGGATAAGGGGTTCAAGGCGTGGATGCAGAGTCGTGATGTTCAGGGGCAGGCTGGGCCGTGATGGGCAGGGAATCCTGCAATTACCCCAGCCTTCAAGTCTTTATTACCATGTTTTCCTTCGCGTTTTGCTGGCCAGAATTATCCGATAATCGTCCGATTTTGTAGCTTGAATCGTCCGATGGCTTGACCAAAACAGCGGAATAAAAGCATGTCTCCTACCAATCACCCACCAGATGCCCCTTTCAGCTCGATCATGGTGCTTGCTGAAGAGATGCACCGGCTAGCAGAGCTTGCCGTGGTACAGTACACTCCGGTTGTCGAGAGTATCATCAGCAGCAAGAGCAGAGATGTTCGCCACATCCAGCATACCCTTGACCGCTTACTTGATTTCGGTTTCTACGACCCGATGGTTGAGCTGTTTCGCAGGCTCTGCCGACATTACTATTCCATCGATGCTGAAGCTGCCACCGACAACGTTCTCACCTACCGGGAGATGTGGGATTCGGAAGATTCAGGTGAAGAAAGCTGATAATTTGAACTACTTGCCGGGTCTATGTGCCCGGCTTTGTTTTTCCTGCAATATCGGATGAAATCGGCCTACATCGTTGAGAAGAGGCGCAAAGTATTCGTATAATTGGAAATACCCTATTAAGCCTATTGGTAAATCAGTATTTCAACCAGTCACTTAGGGAGGTCAGGAAATGGTCGAGATTGAAGACCGTTGGTTATCGATCCATGAGATTTGTACTCATCTCGGTGTCAGTTCGGATACGGTGTATAAGTGGATCAACAAGCATGGTATGCCCGCCCATCGAATGGGTCGGTTATGGAAGTTCAAAAAAGATGAGGTGGATGATTGGGTGAAGGCTGGTGGTGCTACTGAGAGCAACAAGAAAGATTCGTGAGAATGATCACTGACTATCATGCAAAATATTACGCGCTTGAACTTGGCCGGATTGGCGGTCATGGCGTTGATCGGCTTGGTCGAGCCTTGTTCGATGCCTGTGTTGACCTGAATCCCCATCAGATCGAAGCAGCTCTTTTTGCTTTACGATCCCCGTTATCTAAAGGTGTCTTGCTTGCCGATGAAGTCGGGCTTGGTAAAACCATCGAAGCGGGACTTGTGCTTTGCCAGTACTGGGCAGAAAGGAAGCGCAACATCCTTGTTATCACCCCGGCGTCGTTGCGCAAGCAATGGGCACTCGAACTTTCCGAAAAATTCAATCTTCCATCGATTGTTCTCGATGCTGCCATATTCAGGCAGCAGCAGAAGCAGGACATTCCGAATCCCTTCAGCGATCAGCGGATCATTATCTGCTCAATGCACTTTGCCTCCAGTCGGGCGGAAGAGATCAGGGCAATACCCTGGGACCTTGTCGTTATCGATGAGGCGCACAAACTCAGGAATGCCTACCGTGAAAGCAACCGCATTGGGCAGCGTATTCGATGGGCAACTGAAGAGAGAAAAAAACTTCTGCTCACAGCGACCCCATTGCAGAACTCCCTTCTTGAACTGTATGGTCTTTCAACCCTTATCGATGAACGGCTGTTCGGTGAAGTGGCCTCGTTCAGGACGCAATACATCAGTTATGGCGGTGATATTACCGGTTTGCGCGATCGTTTGAGAGCATTTTGCTGGAGAACGTTGCGTAGCCAGGTCATCGAATTTGTTCGCTATACCGAACGAAAACTCATTACCCGCCCGTTCACACCCACCGAACAGGAGCAGTCGCTGTATGACGCAGTATCGCGTTACCTGATGCGTGAAGAGAACTATGCCCTGCCTTCCGGACAGCGACACCTGCTTATTCTGTTGGTGCGCAAGGTGCTTGCATCTTCACCACGTGCTGTTGCCGGAACGCTTGAAATCATGCG
>Ga0194120_10000561_pt1 | contig 70137 bp, 73 predicted proteins | sample TA2MahCa65mmetaG_FD_148642 | JGI IMG/M metagenome (GOLD analysis project Ga0194120, IMG submission 148642) | Freshwater microbial communities from Lake Tanganyika, Tanzania - TA2015019 Mahale Deep Cast 65m | ecosystem: Environmental > Aquatic > Freshwater > Lake | place: Tanzania: Lake...
GGCGGCCCGACAGCGGGCGATACCCGAGGCGGACGCTCCCGGCCTAGCGAATTTCCAGCAGAGTACCTGTGTTGCTCCATTCAGAAACAGAGTTCTTCGTGTAAACGTGAATTAATCAGACCTTCCTAAGTAATGTTCGCCGCAGAGCTTGCTGATGCCGTAGGGCGACATTGGGTTCGTGGCATGGGACTCAGGTGCTGGACCCTGTTCCTGTTCCCCATAAATGGCCCCCCCCGGAGGATGAGAACACCACCTTTCTCACTCCATGGCGAACAGCTTGCTGCAACACATTCATCGTCCCCAGCACGTTCACCTGCGCGTCAAACACGGGATCTTCGACCGAGCGCCGCACATTGACCTGAGCTGCGAGATGCAGAACGACATTGGGCCGTTCGTTCCGAAAGATCCGCTCAAGACGCCAACCTTGAATATCAGTTTTGTACAGGTTAGCGGCGCGATTGACGTTTCTCCGCAGTCCGGTCGCCATGTTATCGACGACGACCACTTCATGTCCCTCCTCCGCCAATCGATCCACGATATGAGACCCGATGAATCCTGCGCCGCCCGTCACCAGTACCTTCATCATCCCTCCGGTCGAGTAAGGCCGTTGCCACCCCTTACATATCACGAAATGAGGAGACAACCTCAAAAATTGCCAAATGTTCTTGGTTCCCCTTCTTCCCCTTGATAGGAGAATCCACTGACGTCACCGTGCGTAAGCCGATATCGGATGCAAAACGCAGAATCCGCTGCATCACCTCCTGGCGCTGCGCCTCGTCACGAACCACTCCTCCCCGCCCGACTTGCCCTTTGCCCACCTCGAATTGGGGTTTGATCAGCGCGATCACTCGCGCCCCCGGCGTGGAAAATCGCAAGACGGGGGGGAGCACCTTCGTCAATGAGATGAACGAGACATCGATGACTGTCAGGCCGATCCGCTCCGGAATCACCGACGGCTCAAGATAGCGGACGTTGGTCCGCTCGATCAGGACCACGCGAGGATCCTGCCGGAGCCTCCAGTCAAATTGACCATACCCGACATCGACTGCGTACACCCGCGCGGCGCCGTGCTGCAGCAAACAGTCGGTAAATCCTCCGGTTGAACAGCCGACGTCGAGACAGACGGCGTCACGAGGATCAATTGAACCGGCGGCCAGCGCCGCCTCCAGCTTCTCCCCCCCTCGGCTGACATACCGGGAGGCGTGTTGGACGATCTCGATGTGCGCGTCGACGGACACGGCCTTGGCCGGCTTGTCGACCATCACACCGTTGACCGTGACCTCCCCGGCAAGGATCATCCGGGCCGCGGCTTCGCGGCTGGGTGCCTGGCCCCGTGTCACGAGCCATTGATCGAGCCGGTGTTTGTCAGCGCGCGTCGTGGAGACCATGGACTTGTTGGGAAAAACTCGCGGGGAAGAAAAGCCCCCGGACAGTGGAGCGCATCGCGTCAGCCGATGGAAGTCTCTCCATCGCCGTCATCGGCAGAAAAGGCCCTGAGTTGTCGCTTCCCATTCTTATCTTGCACCAGCACTTCGATCTTATGCTCGGCTTCTTCCAGGACCTTGAGGCAGTTCTTGGACAGGCGGATTCCCTCTTCGAAGATCTTCAACGATTCATCCAAAGGCAAGTCTCCCTTTTCCAATTCGCCTACAATGGCTTCCAAGCGTGCCATCGCCTGTTCAAATTTCACACCGGCCACGGTCGTCTCCTCTCCAATAAGCAGTGAGCTATTATAGCCGGACGTGGCGTCCGTTTAAACTGATCCCTCGGGCACGGTTTCATTGACCGTGCAGCGCAGCTGTCCCCTGGAGAGCCGGGCCACGACTTCCTGGCCGGCCAAAACCTGACTGGCGGCTCGAACGATTCGACGAGCCGGCACCGTTTCCACGATGCTGTATCCCCGGTCGAGAATGGCCAGCGGGCTCAGCGCATGCAGCCGCGCCAGACAGGCATGGGCCTCCTGTGTTCGCCGGTCCATCCCGAACCTCATCACCTGCTGCAAACGCGAGAGAAGCTGAGGCACCAAGGTGGTTCCGTGTCGCACCTGCGCAGCGGGGCTTCTGCCGATCAATACGTGCTGGAACGCATGGAGCTGATCCCATCCCTGTTTCACCAACTCCTGCATGGCTTGACACATCCGGATCACCGCTCCGTCCACCTGCTGCATGTCCTCCAACACCTGGAAACGGACATTCGCCAGATAGCTGACCAGAAGGTCAAGCTGGCTCCGTGTGCCTTCACAGTGCCGGCGGATCGCGCGCCGGCTGCGCATGGTCAGCTCCCCCAGACGATCCAGCACCTCGCTCAACACCGGAGCCACTGCCTCGGCAGCCGCCGACGGTGTCGGCGCCCGCACGTCGGCCGCAAAATCCGCCATAGTGACATCCGTCTCATGTCCCACAGCGGAGACGATGGGAACAGGCGATTCGGCAATCGCACGCACAACCCGTTCGTCATTGAAGCTCCAGAGATCTTCCGAAGACCCTCCGCCACGCCCAACGATGATCACATCGACATGGCCCATTGCCGTCAACGATCGGATGGCAGCGACGATCTGTTCCGCCGAACCGTCCCCCTGGACCAACACCGGTGCCAGGATGAGGTGGAGAATGGGACAGCGACGATGCAGCACGGTCATCATGTCTCGAACCGCCGCCCCCGACAGCGAGGTCACAATCCCGACGGTTCGAGGAAAAGCCGGCAACGGTTTCTTTCGACCCTGATCAAAGAGACCCTCGGCAGCCAGGCGATTCTTGAGCTGTTCAAGCGCCAGTTGCTGTGCGCCGCGCCCTTGGGGTTCCAGGTACTCAAGAATAATCTGGTACTCTCCGCGCGGCTCATAGACCGTCACACGCCCCCGCACGATGACGTGGAGGCCGTCCTCCAAACCAAAGCGCAGCCGCAGCGCAGTCGGCCGGAAGATCACGGCCCTGATCTGGCTGGAGTCATCCTTGAGGGTACAGTAGAGATGCCCGGACCCCGGCGCGCGCAGATTGGAGATTTCCCCTTCGAGCCACACCTCGGCAAAATCGCGTTCCAATGAGGCTCGAACCAATCCGGTCAGTTGGGAGACGGTGAAGACCTGTCTCGAGGGAGAGTCGGAAAACAGCGGGGTGGATGGGACGCGGCTCGTGGACAGTCTCCTTTAATCAATGAGTCTGATTCGCTCAAACGCGACGGCTTTCCCCAGCCGAGCGTCCAGCTCGAGCAGCACCGCACAGAACACCGAAGGGCCGGACGCCACTTCAAACCGTTTGGGCATGCCGGTCAGGAACTTCTCGATCGCCAACTCTTTTTTCACACCGATCACCGAGTGCAACGGCCCGGTCATGCCGATGTCGGTGATATAGGCCGTGCCCTTCGGCAGGATTTGCTCATCGGCGGTTTGCACATGCGTGTGGGTCCCGACCACCGCCGTCACGTCTCCGTCCAAATAGTGTGCCATGGCCATCTTTTCCGATGTGGCCTCGGCATGCATATCGACCACGACCGCCAATGTTTCCTGCTTCAGCTTCGACACTTCCCGTTTGGCTGTTTGAAACGGACAATCGATCGTCGGCATATAGGCCCGTCCCATCAGCTGAAGCACCGCCAATTTCTCTCCGCCGGCGGTTTCGACGACCACACTCCCCTTGCCCGGCACACCCGGCGGATAGTTGGCGGGACGCAGCAGGCGCGATTCGCGCGGGAAATAGTCCAGCACTTCTTTCTTGTCCCAGGCATGATTGCCCGTCGTGATGACCGAGAGGCCGAGTTCGAACAACTCTTCCGCCAGCTCCGGCGTAATACCGAATCCGCCTGCGGCATTCTCACCGTTCCCGATCACGACATCGACGTGCCGCTGCGCCACCAGGCGAGGCATCGCGCGGGCCACGGCCCGCCGGCCCGGTTCGCCCATGATGTCGCCGATGCACAAGACCTTCATCGGGCATATTCCACGTATCGGCTCTCCCGAATGACGGTCACCTTGATCTGGCCGGGATACGTCAATTCCTGCTCGATCTTCTTCGCCAACTCACGCGACAGTTGAAACGACTCGGCATCGGTGATGTCTTCCTGGCGGACGATCACACGGATCTCTCGCCCCGCCTGAATCGCATAGGCTTTTTGCACGCCCTTCTGTCCCGTGGCCAGCGATTCGAGTTTTTCCAACCGTTTCACGTAGGACTCGAGCGCCTCTCGTCTGGCGCCAGGCCGGGCCGCCGAGAGCGCCTCCGCTGCCGCCACCAGCACACTCTCCGGACAGATCGGCTCCACCTGCTCATGATGGGCAGCGATCGCGTTGACGATCTTGGGAGATTCTCCGTATTTTTTGGCGATCTCAGCCCCCAGCATGGCATGCGGCCCTTCTTCTTCGTGGCTCACCGCTTTGCCGATGTCGTGGAGCAAGGCGCCGCGCCGCGCCAACCTCACGTCCAAGCCGAGTTCCGACGCCATGATGCCGCAGATATACGACGCTTCCCGCGCATGATACAGATTGTTCTGTCCGTAGCTCGTCCGATACTTGAGCCGCCCCAGTACTTTGATCAACTCAGGATGAAAATCTGCTAGCCCCAACTCGAAAATAATCTTTTCGGCTTCTTCGTACATCAGCTTGTCGATGTCGACTTTCACCTTCTCGACAATCTCCTCGATGCGGGTGGGATGGATCCGCCCATCGTGCATCAACCGCTCAAGCGATACCTTGGCAATCTCTCGCCGCAAGGGATCGAACCCCGAAATGATCACGGCCTCCGGCGTCTCATCGATGATCAAATCGATCCCCGTGGCCGCCTCAATCGCACGGATATTTCGCCCTTCCCGGCCGATGATCCGTCCCTTCATCGCATCGTTCGGAATCTGGACCACCGAGATCGTGGATTCCGACACGTAGTCGCGCACCACCCGCTGAATGGAGCTGGTGATGATTTCGCGGGCCTCCCGCTCGGCGTTCTCGCGCGCCTCTTCGATGGTCCGCTTGGCAATACCCGCCGCATCGAGCCGGGCCTGCGATTCCATTTCGGCGATCAAGTGTTTCTTCGCCTCGTCCGCCGTCATCCCCGCGACACGCTCCAGCGCCTCACGATGTTCGCGCTCAGCCTTGGCGCAGGCAGCTTGTTTCGCGGCCAAGCCCTCTTCTCGCCGCATGAAGTCCTGATCGCGTTTCTGTAACTCACTGTCCCGTTTGTCTACCGCGGCAAGTTTCCGATCGAGGCCTTCTTCCCGCTGGACCAGCCGTTTCTCCGACGCCGAGAACTCGACGAGCTTAGCCTTCTGCTCTTTTTCAAGCTCGGATTTGGCCTGGAATACCAGGTCCTTGGCTTCCAGCTTAGCCTCTTTCAACAGATTCTCAGCTTCACGCTGCGCGTTCTGGACAATCTGCTTGGCCTGCCCTTCACGCTCGGCCTGTTTCGAGGCGGCCATGTTCCGACGCACCATCTCGAACACACCGGTACCGAGGAGGGCCCCGACGAGTCCGCATACGATGTACAACACGATTGAGGTTGAAATGGGAATCACCCCCTTGTCGGCATGACCAGGCGCCAGCCTGATTCACACATGCATCCTGAACAGATTACGGGGGATTCGAGGAAAGGGCACGAAGGGGAGCGGCTCAGGCCATCACTGACTGGTCAGCCCGGAAACACACGAGACCATCTGGCTTGCTGTACGACACCGGTGAGACCCTGCCGCACATCTCTCTTCTGTGATCGGACGGCTCGTCTTGCGATAGGGCCGCCCTCTCTCGAAGAGTCTATGCCGAAGACAGGAATGGCATACGTCAATTCGTTCTCACCACCCGGCCATCTCAATGCACCTTCCCATATACGCATCCACAATCGCCGCATGGGAATGACTGTTTCGACCACCACCCACCGGGTTGCCGTCTCATGCATCCGTGTCCACAGATTGGCTCTCGTTCTCACAACGCTGATTTCCAGTTGAGTTAACGGTCCTGAGTAAAGACTCCTCTATGCCGGCTTATCCACAAATCCACTTCCACGATTCACTCACTGAGGGCACGATAACAAAGGGCTTCTTTGAAAGCAAGGTCAAACTTGCTCCGCGATGAGAGGATATGAACCGGATGGCATCAGCGAAAAAGAGACGTCGGCATCTGCTCATCAATGGAGTCCATAAGCACGGCCATGCGCCGCTCGACATCCGCCTCTCCTTGTGCCCGCTTCTTCTCGGACTCAAAGAGTTGATGCGCCAAATTGATGGCCGTGAGCACCGCCAATTTCGACGGGGTCGATGTCTTCATCCCTTCAGCCAGATGTCTCATGTGATCGTCGACGAAGTGGGCCAGCCGCCGGATGTAGGCATCATCGGCATCCCCGCGAATGGCATACCGCTGTCCATAGATTTCGACATCGATGGTTTTAGTCAAGAGCCACCTCCTTGGGGTCGTCGGCACATTCCAGCAGTTCAATCTCGCTCATGACCCGCTCGATTCGCGACTTGATATCGAGACGTTCCTTCTCCCACCGCCGATTCATTTCGTCTTGCGACACAATCTGTTGACGCGCCGCTTTGACTTCATCTTCCAAGGACACATTTTTCCGTTTGAGCTCCTGAACGAGCTTCACCAAGTCCTTGATCCGAGTCTCCAACACATCGAGACGGTCCAGCGCCATGACAATCCCGCTTTCGTTCACAAATGAATCCGGTTGGACGCACTATAGAAAACTTCGCAAAATCTTGTCAAGAAACCGGTTTCGCGACGCCGGCAAGCCGCACATACTCTTTATAACTGCGGAGCACCCGTTTCACATATTGCCTGGTCTCCTGGTAGGGAATGAGCTCGACAAATTCGTCTTCACTCCGCCCACGATACACCGTCGCCCATCTCTCGACGGCGATCGGCCCGGCATTGTACGCCGCAATGGTCTGCACCATATTGCCGGAAAACTGCCCGAGCAACTGCTGGACGTACCGCACGCCGATCTGGATGTTGGTGTCCTGATCGAACAAATCATCCCGTACCACGCCTGGAAGGCGATGGCGTTGGGTGACCGCATTGGCGGTCGCCGGCATGATTTGCATCAGGCCGATGGCGCCGACACGGGACACCGCGCGCCGGTCGTATTGGCTTTCTTCCCGGATGATCGCCGCAACAAGAAACGGATCGACTCCCTCGACGCCTTGCGTTTTGATCGTCCGAAGCAGTCCTGTCGGATAGGCCACGTTCCACAAGCCATCCGCAACGGTCCCGCCGGTCCGTTCCAGCCGGTCGCGAAATCGAGCCCGCACAAGCCTAAGCGCGTGATGGTAGGCCCCGACTTCATTCATCAGCATGGACAACGTGGTCAACACGTTGGGATCGTGACCGTAGCGGTCCGTCAGTGCGGTGAGTTCTCGTGCCGCCTCTTGCTCAAGACCGAGGGTTCTGAGCTCAACCGCCCGCTGATAGGCCGGCTGCTGCTCGATCTCCCTTCGGCTGTCGTCTTGGCGCACCGGTTCAGAAACCGTACCCACAGGCCATGGCGCGGCGACTGTCACCGCAACAGGTTGCTCCACTGTCTTGACGGTATCCGACGGAGCGACAATCGAGGGGTCCGTGTGCCCCTGCGCCAGCTGGCAATAATACGTATAGGGATAGCGTTTGCACAGCGTCTGGAAGAGATCCCGCGATTTCGTCTTTCCGTTACGGTCGTGGGACCTGGCGATCCAATAGAGGGCCTGCGGCTCGAACTCGCTGTCTCGCTGGTCGACGATCTGTTGCCAGACCTCGATCGCTCCAGGGTATCGGCCCGTTCGATAGAGCACCCAGCCTTCCCGCCATTGCGCTTCAGCCCTCTGGGACGCCGGTTCCCCGAATCTCGCAACCTGCCGATACTTCGCGATGGCTTCGTCGAACTGCGCCCGATCCTCCAACCAAATTCCGGCAAACAAATTGATCTGGCCCTTCTGCTCGGGAGACAGCGACCGCTTGGCCGCCGCTCGGCTCAGCTCCAGTAATTTCTCCCCGAGTCCCTGCCGCAGATAGACCCGCGCCAGCCAGACGACGGCTTCATCGGAATGGGCCGTCTGCTCTTTGGCCAACTCATGAAAGCTCTCGCGCGCCTGGTCATACAGCTTCAATCGAACCTGGGCAATGCCACGCTTGAGTTTCGCCTCTCCGCGCCGAGCGGAAACCGGCTCGCGCGCGAGAAACCGTTTCAGCTCGTCAATCGCCTCCACATGCAACGCCTGTCCAAGAAACACTTGCGCCCTGGCAAACAGGTCATCCGGCTGCGGAGTCCAGGCTTCCCCGCCGAGGCCGGTCGCCAGCAGCGCTTCCGCCTCCTTTGCATCCTTGGTCTGTGGAAATTTGACCCATAATTTCTTCAGTGTCTCTCTGGCCTCAGCCTGCTGCCCGTTTCGGAGCTGGCAATTGGCCAGCCGCAGCCAGGCTTGCGACACGCCAGTCTCCTTATCATTCAGACTCACGGCTTTGGTCAGCCACACCACGGCTTCAGGGCAACTGGAGGCTTGATACCACGATTCACCGGCGCGGAGCGCCACGTGACTGAGGAGATTGGAGTCTGGTACCGACTGTGAAATGCCCTCGAATGCCAGCGCCGCCTCTCTTGCCTCACCCTGGCGAAGCTGGGCCTCTCCGATCCACAACCGGACATAATCGTCCAGGATCGGGAATTCCTGCTGGGCTTTCCGAAGAGAGGGAAGAGCGGAAGCCGGATTCTTGTCGACAAGCATGACACCCGACAACAAGCCGGCCCGTTTGGCCCAGACCGAATCGGGGAACTGCTCCATCACTCGGCGAAGCCGTTCCAGCTTCAGCGCGAGAACCTGGTCTTTCGTCAACGTGGTGCCGAGCCGCTCCTTCGGCCAGACCGCGGCGGCAAAGCATTCCTCCGGCGATCCACAGATCTCCACCTGTGGCACGTCCGACCCGGCCACCTGTGCCGAAGCCGTGCTCAAGGGAAGCACCCACCCGGCGAGGCTCAACATCGCCACCAGCGAAACCGACACGAGCCTGCGGTCCCGGACTACCTCGGGATTGGAACCGTCGTTCAGATTCTTCATAGCCGTTCACTATACAGCCTAGGCAGCAAGAAAAGAAGTTTCACCAAGGTTTCGCCTTCCCCTCAGACCCGTGTTGGTCCGGATCGTATTTATGTTAGGCTCTGCCAATGGCCACTACCGCATCGACACGAAACGCCCCCGTCAACCTGCTGGCGCTCACGGAGCCTGAGATGGCGTCGTTTGTCCGTGCGCAAGGGTGGCCCGGCTATCGTGCCACCCAGATTCTCCGGTGGCTCTACCAACGGCGCGCGCAGACCATTGCCGCCATGACCGACCTGTCCCTGCACGACCGCACGGCGCTCGCCGAATGCGCCAGGATCGGCCGCGCGACCAGTTGCACGGTTCTCCAATCCCAGGACGGCACACGCAAATTGCTGATGACACTCGACGACGGGATGACGATCGAAGCCGTGCTGATTCCGGATGACGAGAGACTGACATTGTGTGTCTCCACCCAGGTCGGCTGCATGCTGGACTGCGGATTTTGCCTCACAGGCACGATGGGCTTGAAACGCAACCTCAAATCCCACGAAATCGTCGACCAAGTCTTGGCAGCGCAAGACCGGCTGGAGGGCGGCGAGCGCATCACCAACCTGGTCTTCATGGGAATGGGAGAACCCTTGGCCAATGTGGATGCGCTTGAGGAGGCCGTGGCCTGCTTCACAAACAAATCCTGGGGCCTCGGATGGTCCCCAAGACGCATCACGGTATCGACGGCGGGCCTTGCGTCACGCCTAAAACACGTCGCGGCGCTTGGCGTCAACCTGGCCATCTCGCTGAATGCCACCACGGAAGCGCAGCGCCGGGATCTGATGCCCGCCGCCAGCGAGCTCGCGTCGCTGAAAGCGTTGCTCGCGGCTTGCCGCCGGTATCCCTTGGCGTTGAATCGCCGCCTGACGTTTGAATACGTCCTCTTGGCCGGGGTCAATGACCTTCCATCCGACGCCCAGCGGTTGGCCGCCCTGCTGCGGAATATCCAGTGCAAAGTGAATCTGATCCCGTTCAATGAATTTCCTGGAAGCCGTTTCCACCGCCCCCGAGACCGCGAGGTCCTCCAATTTCAAGCCGCACTCCGCCAGGCCGGCATCGATGCGTTCATCCGCAAGAGCCGGGGACGCGACGTGCTTGGAGCATGCGGACAACTGGGAAACCCGCCGGCAAGCCCGGGCCCGATTACCTTGACACCTATCGAATCTCGTTGCTAGCATGCCTTCTTTACTTTAGTCCATCATGACGAGGCCGGCTATCCATCGTTTCTCACCGACATACCTCCTGGTTTCGTTCCTGTTCCTGCTCTACACCGGCCCCGCAGCCGCCGTCGAGCCCTCTGAGTTCGTGTTGTCGAACGGCATGAAAGTGTTGCTGGTCGAAGTCCCCAAGGCACCGGTGGCGACCGTACAGGTGTGGTACAAGGTCGGGTCCAGAAACGAAGTGATGGGCCGGGCCGGGCTCTCGCACATGCTCGAACACATGATGTTCAAAGGCACGGCGAAGCATCCCAAGGGCACGTTCTCCCGGCTCATTCGAAAGAACGGCGGAATCGACAACGCGTTTACCGGACAAGACTTCACCGCCTACTTCGAGAACCTGGCGGCGGATCGGGTTGAGCTGGCCCTCGAACTGGAAGCGGATCGGATGCAGGGCCTGGTACTCGACCGCAACGAATTTCAGACCGAACGCGAGGTCGTCAAAGAGGAGCGGAGACTGAGGAACGAGGATGACCCACAGGGCGCGCTGGTCGAAACCTTGTATGCCCAAGCCTTTCTGAGCCATCCGTATCACTGGCCGGTGATCGGCTGGTTCACGGATCTCGACGCGATGACCTTGGAAGACCTCCAGCGTCACTATGACACCTATTACTCTCCCAACAACGCCACGTTGATCGTGGTGGGTGACATCAAGGCGGACGCGTTACTCCCGACGATCAAGCATCTCTTCGAACCGATTCCCAAAGGCCCTTCCCCCAAACATGCGTCCATGGCGGAACCGGAACAGCGGGGCGAGCGGCGTTTCCTTCTGAAGCGCGACGCGCAAGTCCCGTTCGTCATGATGGGGTTTCGCGTCCCCAATTATTCCAGCGATGATTCGTATGCCCTTAATCTACTGGAAACGATTCTGTCGCACGGCAAGAGTTCCCGTCTCTATCAAAGCTTGGTCTACGAGCAGAAGAATTCCCTGGCGGTCGGTGCGGAATACAGCGTGATGCAGACCGACCCCGGTTTGTTCTATTTCTACTCGGTGGTCAGCCCCGAGGCAAAAGTCGAAGCGGTCGAAGACGCCCTGCAGCGTGAAATCACGCGTCTGCAGAATGAGCCGCCCTCTGAAACAGAACTCCAGCGGGCGAAGAATCAAGTGGAAGCCGCCCGCATCTTCGAGCAGGACTCCAATTTTCGCCACGCGATGCTGTTGGGAGAATCGGAATCCATCGGCGCGGGATGGCGCCGGGTGGATCAGTTCTTGGAACACACCCAGACGATTACCGCCAAGGATATTCAACGCGTGGCTAAGCAGTATCTGACTCCGGACAATCGGACTGTGGGCATCCTCGTACCGACACCATCCAAACAGCCTGAGTCTCCGCCTCCGGCTCACCAAGGGAAGCCCTAGCTGCAGCCATGCGTAACCACTCAACGACGAGCCCATCCTGGGTTGCACGGTACCGCTCGCGACGGAGTTGCGCCGGACTCGTTCTTGGAGCCTTGCTGATCACACTGCTCGGCCTTGCCGACCGCGGATCGGCCGCGGACCTGACCCCGGCGAGGATCACGACGGCAAACGGCATCACAGTCGTGGTGCTGGAACAGCACTTCCTCCCGATTGTTGAAATCCATGCGCTCATCAAAACCGGCTCGGCCCAAGATCCACCGGACAAGGCAGGGTTGGCCAACTTGACGGCGAGCCTTCTGGATGAAGGGACGTCGACCAGATCCTCCAAACAACTAGCCGAGCAAATTGACTTTGTCGGAGGTTCGCTCGAGGTCAGAGCCGCCGAAGATTTCACGACGGCGTCGGCACGCATCCTCAAGAAGGATGTGGAGCTGGGCTTCACCCTGTTGGCGGACATCCTGCTGCATCCCGCGTTCCCCAAACAGGAATTTGATCGGGTGCGCTCCCAGATTCTCGGTGAACTTGTCAGTGACAATGACGATCCCGGCCAAGTCGCCATGAAAGCGTTCAACCAGCTGGTCTTCGCCAATCACCCCTATCGATGGCCCGTGAACGGGACAGAAGAGACGTTGAGCAAGATGACGCTGGCAGATGTGCAGAATTTCTACACAAGAGAATATCTCCCCAATCAGGTTATCCTCACCGTCGTCGGCGATATCACGATGGAGCAAGCCACGACATTGGTCCAGACGCACTTTGGTTCGTGGAAAAAGGGCCCGCCGCCGGCCAGATCGACCAAGAAGCCAGCAGTGATCGAGAGAAAGACCGTTCAGCTCATTGAAAAGGACTTGACCCAGTCGACCATCATGCTGGGCCATGGCGGAATCAGCCGGACGAACCCGGACTTTTATGCTGTGACGGTCATGAATCACATCCTCGGCGCCGGCGGATTCTCATCCCGTTTGATGGACACGATCCGGGACAAGCAAGGACTCGCCTATGGCATCATGAGCCATTATGACGCGAGGGCGATGCCGGGCTCGTTCTGGATCAATCTCCAAACCAAGACAGACACCACGAATCAGGCGATCGCCGGCGTGGTGGCTGAGATCAAGGGTCTGCGCGAGTCTCCGGTCACCGATCAAGAACTCGCCGAAGCGAAGTCGTTCTTGATGGGGAGCTTCCCGTTGCGGCTGGACTCGACGGCCAAATTAGCCGGTGTGCTGGCCCAGGTAGAATTCTTCGGTTTGGGCTTCGAGTACCTCAGCCAGTACCCGAAGTGGATCGAGCGCGTGACGAAAGAGGATGTGCAGCGGGTTGCCAAACAGTACCTCAATCCTCAACACTATGCCTTGGTGGTGGTGGGCAACCAAGCGAAGGCAAAAGTTCGGCACTAGACGAGGACCCCGAGGCAGCGATGTCCATGGAACCGGCCCTTCTTCAGCGGAAACTCGACCGACTGCGCACCGTGCTTTGGGACATGGGGTCGGTGCTGGTTGCCTATTCAGGCGGGATCGACAGCACGTTTGTGCTGAAGGTCGCCCATGAACAGCTTCGGGAAAAAGCGGTCGGCATGACGGCCGTCTCGCCGACATTCCCTTCGATCGAGTTGGACGCGGCCAAACAGGTCGCCCAAGAGATCGGCGCGCGCCACGAAATCGTGCAGACAGACCAACTGGAGATACCCGAATTCGTCAGCAACGATGCGGCCCGCTGCTTTCACTGTAAGACCGACCTCTACCAACTGCTGGAATCGTTCCGTCGAACTGGCGATGCCGCCTATATCGTGGATGGCACGAACCTCGACGACCTCGGCGATGACCGGCCTGGGATCAAGGCCGCGAGAGAATGGCGCGTGCGAAGCCCGTTAGTGGAAGCGGAACTTTCGAAAGCCGACATTCGCCGCCTCGCCAGAGACCTCGGCCTCTCCAATTGGGATAAACCTGCGGCAGCCTGCCTCTCGTCAAGAATTCCGCGTGGGATGCCTATCACGATCGAAAAACTGAGCCGGGTCGAAGGCGCGGAAGCGCTGCTGTATCGCGAGGGACTCCGCCACGTTCGTGTCAGAGATCATGGTGAGATCGCAAGAATTGAGGTTGCACCGGAGGACGTGCCTGGGCTCCTGGACAGCGGACGGCGCGCGCGAATCAGCGCCGGGATCAAGGCGCTGGGATTCCGGTTCGTCACCGTGGATCTGGAGGGATACCGGCCTGGTGGAGTCAGCCTCGGCTAAACTCCACCCAGCCGTTCGGTATTACCGCTGATAGGATTTTGACAACGCGTCGAGCGCCTCGTCGGCGAATTTGCGGTGATCGGTTTCCGTCAAGCTGCGCTGCACCACTTTCTCGGCCACCATCAACGCCATCTCGGTCGTCTGCGCGCGGATATCTTGAATGGCCCGCCGCCGTTCTTGTTCGATCGCGCGGGTGGCTTCGCCCTTGATCCGTTCCGCCTCCGTCGTCATCCGTTGCTCGTTTTCATCAAGCAAGCGCTGGGCACGTTCCTTGGCCGCCGCAAGGATCGCTTCGGCCTCTTTCCCCGCCGCACTCAACTTGGCTTCATAGTCCTTGAGCCGGCGCTCGGCCTCCGATCGGTGCTGTTCGGCTTGATCGAGGCTGTCCTTGATTTTCTTTTCCCGCTCTTCCAGCGCGCTCAAAATCCCTGGAAACGCGTACTTGTACAGGACGAACAACAGAATGCCGAACGAAATGACTTCCCAAAAAATCAACGAAGAAAAAAAGTCGGATTCAAACTGTGGCATGGTTTCTTTCCGGTAGACTGAGGCTCAGGCTGGGATCCGTGTCCTCGGCCTTGGCCCAAACCTACGCCTGCTCCTACCCCTTGCGGAATCCCATGATAATGAACGCGATGACCAGGCCATACAACGCAATGGCTTCCACCAGCGCGAACCCGATCCACATATACTTCGTGACGCGCCCTTCGGCTTCAGGCTGACGTGCGACCACCTCGATCATCTTGCCGAAAATATAGCCGATCCCTACCCCGGCCCCGGCAAATCCTGCCGCGGCACAACCCATCCCGATCAACCCTGCTGCTGCTGAATCCATTGTGGCCTACTCCTCCCTTGTCTAAACTCGCACGCGCTAATGCGCATGCTCTTCATGTCCATGCAAATGAAACGCGTCTCCCAAATAGACGCAGGTCAAAATCGTGAAAATATAGGCTTGGATAAAGGCGATGCCAAATTCCAACCCGTAGATCGCGACCGTAAACACAAACGGCAACCACCCGATCAACACTCCGCCACCGACCGTGAGGCCGAACAACACGGCGAGCATCACGTGGCCTGCCGTCATATTCGCAAACAACCGGACCGCCAACGAAATGGGCCTGGCAATCTGGCTGATGATCTCAATCGGAATCATGAGGGGCACCAGCCATCCCGGTGTGCCGGGCGGAACCAGAATGCCCAGAAACTTGACCCCATGTAATGAAAATCCGACCACCAGGCTAATCCCATACACCAGGAAGGAAAAGACGGCCGTCACAATAATCTGGCTCGTCACGGTGTAGGTCCCTGGAATGAGCCCGATGTAATTGGAGAACAGAATGAACACAAAGAGTGTGGCGACGAGCGGGAAAAATCGCATGCCGTCTTTCCCCATCGTCTCCAGGATCATGTTGCGAATGAACTCCACCATCATCTCGGCCAAACTCTGCAATTTGCCGGGCACCAGCTTGCGTGACGATCCCGCCATCACCATGCACACCGATGCCACGGCGATGACCACCCACATAAAGACCACGGCTTTATTGATGGAAATATCCACCCCCCCGATCGACATCGGGATCCAGGGGTGAAGCTCAAACTGATGCAGGGGACTTTCTTCCATGGTTATCCTTGTTTATCCACATCGGTGGGCGGGTTTTGCCACCGCTGCGCAGATCGATACGCACTCCTCATTCCGGCCGCGAGACCGAACACTAACCCGATGACGAGTCCCCACGGAATAGTCCCGAAGAGATACGTATCAACGGCCCATCCAAGCCCACCTCCGACGATCAGCGCAGCCAGCAGTTCCGTTCCGATTCGAACAGCCTGGCCGAGCCCCGCGTATAAGGGATCTTGTGGAGGGGGCATCCCAAACCCACGGAAGGCGAGAGCACGTCAGCAGAACTCTTCCGATATATGGGCGTGCAATTTAAGCAGAGCCATGTTCAGAATGTCAAGCCGAGATGGGCCTATTTCTTATCGAAGTGGCTGCGGTATAGTGACCCACAGTCTTCGAACATCTGTGTGAGCGCCATGCCACTCATGACATCTCCGCCCACGACCTTCCTACAGGGCCCCCCGTCACCGCTTGTCGTCACGTGCCCCCGTCCTTCGGCAGATCCATTTGATCTCTATGCCAACATGGCGTCGCCTCGATGCCCCTCCTTTCTTTTCGAAAGCGGCGGCGGCACGGCCGGAATGGGACGATACTCGTTCTTTGCCAGCAACCCATACCAAACCCTCCGCGGAACAGCCGATCGCTATCTGCGGCGCTCGGCACAAGGCCGGGAAGAGTCCGGGCCGGCCCCGTTCCACTACCTCACCAAACTCGTAGGCACGTCATCGATCGCCCGCCCTCGTGACGCCCCGCCCTTCTTCGGGGGAGCGATCGGGTATTTCAGCTACGACCTCGCCCGCCGATTCGAACGATTGCCGTCATTGGCGCTCGATGACCTGGCCACACCGGACTTCGAATTCGCATTCTTCGACCTCGTCGCGGCGATCGACCACAAGTTGAATGTCCTGGTCCTCATGTTCTGCCCGCCGCTCGAACGATTCCTGAGCGAAACTCGTGAACAATTGTACCGCGAGGGGTGCGACCGGCTGACTGCCCTGCATGCGCAGTTGCTCAACTCTCCCGTAACCGCCGCAACGGATGCACCCGCTATCCGTCTCACGTTTTCGCCGGACCAAGACCGGTCGTCCTACATGGACCGTGTCCGCCGATGCCAAGACTATATTGCGGCGGGTGATATCTACCAAGCCAATGTATCCCATCGCTTTACCGTCACGGGCGACATCTTGTCTCCTCAACCCGATCTCCGGTCCGATCTGCTGGCCTATGGCCGCATGCGCGCGCTCAATCCTGCCCCGTTTTCCGGATTACTCCGGCTCGATCGAGTCAGCTTGATCAGTTCATCGCCTGAACGGCTCGTTCGGCTCAACGGGCATCAGGCCGATACGCGTCCAATCGCCGGGACGAGGCCGCGTGGAGCGAATACCGCCGACGATCACCGACTCGCGGATGAACTGCGCAGCAACGAGAAAGAGCGGGCCGAGCATGTCATGCTGGTCGATCTCGAACGGAATGATCTCGGCCGAGTGTGCACGTATGGAAGCGTCCGAGTGGATGAACTGATGACCCTGGAACGCTATTCCCATGTCCATCATCTGGTCTCTCACGTCACGGGAACTGTGAAAGACGATGCCACCGGTTTTGATGTGCTCAAAGCCGTGTTCCCAGGAGGAACGATTACCGGTGTTCCGAAAATCCGCTGTATGGAAATTATCGAAGAGTTGGAGCCGGTCCGCCGCGGCACCTATACGGGCTCGATGGGCTACCTCAGCTGGAGCGGCGATCTGGACTTCAACATTGTGATTCGTACGCTCGTGCGGACGAACGGCAAGGCCTACCTCCAGGTTGGCGCCGGCATCGTCGCCGACTCCGACCCGGCGCGCGAGTACGAGGAAACGATTCACAAAGCCCAGGCATTTCTCAGCGCGTTCGCCTAGCGAGTTTCAACCCGATGTGGATTTTTCTGAACGATAAGTTCGTACGGAAGGAAGAGGCCGTCGTCTCGGTCTTCGACCATGGATTTCTGTATGGAGACGGGGTCTACGAAACGCTTCGTTCTTATGGGTCTCGCTTATTCATGTGTGCGCAGCATATCGCGCGGTTGTTTCGCTCCGCGGAGGCCATCGGATTGACCGTTCCGATTCAGCGAGAGCGCTGGCCCGAGCTCCTGCATGAATCGATGGCGCGCAACGACGTGGGAACCGCTCACCGAGATGCGTATGTGCGGGTCACCGTATCGCGTGGAGCCGGCGGCATCGGACTGGATCCGTCACTCTGCCCGTCTCCCACCGTCGTGATTATGGCGCAGCCGCTCGTGACACCGGCTGCGGCACTGTATGAAAGAGGAATTGATGTGATTCTGGCTTCAACCAGACGGAATGTGCCCGGCGCGTTGCCACCTCAGATCAAATCCCTCAATTTTCTTAACAACATCCTTGCCAAACGCGAAGCGATCGCCGCAGGCGTCTTCGATAGCGTCTTGCTCAATTGGGAAGGACATCTGACGGAGTGCACCATCAGCAATCTGTTCTTTGTGACAGCAGGACACCTGCACACCCCCTCCCTCGAGTGCGGCCTCCTTGATGGCATCACGCGATCGATCGTCTTGCAATTGGCGAAGGAGCAGCGGTGCCCCGTCACGGAAGGACGATTCACGCCGGCGCAGCTCTATCACTCTGACGAATGTTTTGTGACCAATACCAGTATGGAAATCATGCCGGTGACCTCCGTTGATCGCCGACCGATCGGGAATGGAAAACCGGGCCCTCTGACCCAGATGCTGCGCAACCTGTTTTCGGGAGCTCGGGAACGATTTCTGGAACCATCCTCCTTGTAGCAAATTCCGGGTCTTCGTGAAGTCGTGTGGGTCATTTTTCATATTTTTCAGATCGCAGGGAGGATGCAGGTGAGGACTTTCAACCGCAGGTACTCTTCATCCTTCAGTCCATATGCCCTGCGCTGGATGACGCGAATCTTGTTGTTCAAGCCTTCAACGAACCCCAGCGACACCTTGTTCTCCACTTTGCAGAACGCAGCAATCCCATCCCAATGACGCGCAATCATTTCCGCAAACTTCTCGTAGGGCTTGAGCCGCTGCCACTTGAGGCTGGCCTTCCAGTTCTCGAAGAACTTGCGCGCCCATGCCTCGCTCCGGTAACTCCACAACTGGCCGAACGATTCCTTGAGCAGGTACGCCGTGTTCAGCCGCTTGTTGGCAGACAGCAGTTTCTTCAAGGCTTGCCTGCCATCCAGCGTCAGGTTCTCCCGGTTGGACAGCAGGGTGTATTTCTGCCCCTTGATGTAGCGCCGGTCATGTCCCTCCAGCCGTGCATATTCGCTCTTCCTGACTGCGTCCAGCGCCTCACCCAGATGACGCATGACATGGAACTTGTCGAACAGGATGGCCGCCTGCGGCGCCTGCTTGCGCGTCGAGTTGCCGAACGGCTTCCACATGTCCATCACCGCCAGACGAAGGCCGTGCGCCTTCTTCTCGCCCAGCCATTCATAGAACTGGTCCATGCTGGCCTCCGAGCGGTCTTGCCCGCCAAACCAGATCGGGCGCCCTCGCACCAGATCGCTCACCACGATGCGGTAGCTGTGCCCCTTCCGGATCGAGAGTTCGTCTATGCCGATGACCTTGGGGCCGGGCGTGCCCGTCCGTTCCAACTGGATACGCATGTACTGCTTGTCCAGTTCCTTAACCGTATGCCAGTCCAGACTCAACTCGCGTGCCACGTCCTTGATGGTGGACTGCCGGCAGCGCCTGCCGACGAACCAGGCGAAGCGTTTGGTGTAGAGCGGGTTGTCGGCCAGAAAGTCGAGACGCTCGCGTTTCACCTTGCCACAGCTCCGGCAATGGACGCGCCGCACCTCAATGTCCAGGTAGATGCGCGTGTCGGCGCAGGACAGGTCGCGCACCCGGCGAGTCTTCCGGTCGTACCAGCCGGAATGCACCGTGCCGCACGTCCCGCACACCGTTTTTTTGCGCGCCGCACGAGGGTGATACCCCGCGCCTTCGGATCGCCGAAGACGCCCGTGACTGTTTCCGTCGGGCGGAATCCGGGGAAAGCGTATGCGTCCAGAAGACGCTTTCGTTTACGTATAGTAGCCATCCGCACAGCATGCCAGTTTCGCCGGCAACTGCAAACAGCAGAATGTCTCTATTGGCACAGGGGTCAGCCATGCAATGCCCCATTATTCACCCACACGATTACGCGATGAGCCAAAGAAGACGATACGACCTGACTGAAGATAGAGGACAACACCGTCGATGGTTGCGTCGCTCCAGACATCCGCGAAACGCAGTAGGGCTCATACTGCCACATCAAGAAACCACAGGCACTACCGACTCGGCTTCCGATCAGACCAACGAGCCGGTCGCAGCACAGCTCCCAATCCAGCAATCGCACAGATAAACACGATCATGGCCAACACCACCACCAGGAAGAAGCCGGCTTTGACATCATGCAACATAGGGATCATGATAGTGCCCTCCTCGTGTTGACTGAGTCACTCGCTCCGCCACCCGCATTCACACACCCACGGACTCATCGGATCCATTTCTTGAAGCACTCGCCCGCAGGCAGGGCACTGGCGAGTCCACGCGTACCGGCCATTGTGATCCAATTGCCATCGGTGTAAGACGGTCTGCATCCTCTGTCGGCGGATTACTCTCACAAGTAAATCCTTGTTAGATTTTACATCATCGAATCTAGATCATCACTGGACCAAGGTCTATGCAGCTTTGGCGGGGGTTCTAGGGACACAAAGGATGTGGCGCAAGAAGCCCCCATTTGTAACCTATTGATTATGCAATGATCTTAATGGTGACACACTGAAGAGCGGCTGCGCCTGGTGAGGCGGCGGTACGAGCGAGAAGATCCTGACAGGATCACTGGTGGCGTCTATCCGCGGGCTCAATAACGGAGAGGCTACGCCTAAATAGCCCGCGGCACACACGAAGTGCGGTGTGGTGCGCCCGGCAGGAATTGAACCTGCGACCTACGGGTTCGAAGCCCGGCGCTCTATCCAACTGAGCTACGGGCGCACAGGGCTACATGAATCATGGACTGCGGAAGCTTGTCAAGGATACGAGACCGCTAGAGACGGGCAAGAATTTCGTCCGCGATCTGCACGACCGACCGCCCATCGGTCGAGATGACATGATCCGCCGCGGCCTCATACTTCGGGGTCCGGTCGCGCAGAACGTCTTGCACTTCGTCGACAAACGACTTGGTTCCCGTAAGGGACGGACGTTGAGTGTCCCGGCCGATGCGTTTCATAATCGTGTCAACCGACGCGGTCAGCCAAAACACGCTGCCGTGATGTTTCAATCGCTCGACGTTCTCCGCCCGCAGGATCGCCCCGCCGCCCGTGTCGATCACCAACCCCTCGCCGCCTGAGAGATCCCGACACACTTGCGACTCCAGATCACGAAAGTACTCCCATCCGTGCTGGGCCACGATCTCCGGAATACCATGTCCGGCCCGTTTCACGATCTCCGCGTCTGTGGATACCAGAGTCCGGCCGAGACGTGCCGCGACGATTTTCCCGACGGTACTCTTCCCGGTCCCACGATACCCGATGAGCACGACATTCATTGGAAGCGGGACTCCAGTACCACGCGCATCACATCAACCGGAGCGGATTGGTTTGTCCAGAGTTCGAACTGCGTGACCGCCTGATTGAGAAACATCTCAAGGCCAGGAATCGTCTTACACCCGGCGCGCTTGGCCTCCGTGAGTAATCGGGTCTCCCTGGGATTGTAGACAATGTCCATGACGGCAAGCCCTGGGTGGAGCAGCGAGGCCGGCACGCAGGAGGCATCGGCCTTTGGAGACATGCCGACAGGCGTACAGTGAATCAGGATCTGCGCGTCAGGGACTGTCCGGCCAAGCGTGCTGTCGTCGAGACACGCATCCTCAATGGCCACGTTCGTCTTGGACCGGAGATCGCTGGCCAACGCCGTACGCTCCCTGTCGTCAACACCGAGCAAGATCAGCTTGTCCGCTCCGGACTCCGCCGCCAGGGCGAAGGCGATGGCACGCGCGGCACCGCCGGACCCCAGCAGAACAATGCGCCGCCCTTCGAGAACGACTCCACCCTCCTTCAACGCGCGCAAGGAGCCGGTCGCGTCCGTGTTGTAGCCGATCAGCCGACCGTTCTCGGCCACGATGGTATTGATCGCGCCGATGTGACGCGCGGTCGGCTCCACATCGTCCAGAAACGGGACGGCTGAAACCTTGTGCGGAATGGTGACACTGGCGCCGCGAAAGTTCCCAAGAGCGCGGAGTCCCTTGATTGCGTCACCGATCGTGTCTACTTTCCAGGCCAGATAGACATAGTTGAGGCCGAGTTTCCGGAAGGCGGCGTTATGAATCGCCGGAGACAACGAATGTTCAACGGGATTGCCGATGACGCCGCAAAACTGAGTCTGAACGCTGAGTTCCATGATATTGATTGAATGGTTAGGCGTTGCCGACAGAGGAACTTACCACACCGTCATGCCGCCATCGATCGTGAACGTGCCCCCCGTCACCCACACCGCCTCATCGGAAGCCAGATACAGCACCATGTCAGCCACTTCCTCAGGCTTGCCCGGCCGGCGAATTGGGTAGTGGGCAAGAATGGGATCGAGTTGCTCCGGATTGGCCATCAGCGGCGCGGCCATCGGTGTGGCAATCAGCCCGGGATTGACTACGTTACATCGGATACCGTCTTTCGCGTAGTCGATGGCGATGGCACGAGTCAGTGCGTCCAGCGCGCCTTTCGAGGCCGCATACACAGACAAGCAGGGAATACCGACCAGGCTCGCGATCGACGAAATATTGACGATCGCGCCACGCCCTCGCTTCAGCATCTCCGGAACCGCCGCCCGGGTCATGCGAAATACGCCGGTCAGATTGACATCCAACACACGGGCCCAGGTTGCATCATCCAGTTCATGAAGCCGGCGGCCGAACTCACCGACCCCCGCATTGTTGACAAGGATATCCACCGCACCGAATTGCCGAATGACCTCGGCCACTGCCGCCCGCGCATGGCCGTCGTCCGTCACAGAGCCGGCAATTGCAATGACCCGGCCATTGTGTGGCCCAATCTCACGAACGACGCGGTCCAGCTCTTCAGGGCGCCGGCCGGTAATCGCCACAGCCGCCCCTTCTCGAACAAAGGTCTTGGCAATCGCCTCGCCGATCCCCGCGTTGCCTCCGGTCACGAGTGCCACTTTTCCCGCCAACCGGTTCATCGCTCCTGCGCCTCCGTCTCCTCAACCACCGACGTGTCGTTCAACTCTTCGGTCGCACGCCCCTGCCCACTCGTCTCGGTGACAAAGTTGGGGTCAACTTTTCTTGCCACCGTAATAAAGCCCGAGTGGGCGACCATTCGGTGATCAGGCCGCACGCTCCGGCCTTGAACCGACCACGTGCGCAACAACGTTTCAAATGTCTCCACCATGGCGAACATCGCCGTTCGCTCAAGAGCCTCGACCGTTTGGGTGACTTGGGGAACTGTGGGAACGAAACTCAAATAGATCCCGCCAGACCGCAGGGCCGTGGCCGCATGAGGAATCACCTGCCACGGTTCGGGAAGATCAAGCACCACTCGGTCAAACGGAATGCCATCATCCAGCAGCGCAATACCCTCGTAGGCACTCCGGCGCAACGGTAGCAAGTTGGGCATCGGTCCCATGTACCGATCGATATTCAGCAAGGCGGTCCGGGCAAAATCATCCCGCATTTCATAGGTCACCACCAAGCCTTTCGGCCCCACTGCCCGCAAGAGCGCCATCGTCAATGCGCCAGAACCAGTTCCCGCTTCAAATACCCGTGCGCCGGGATAGACGTCCGCCCACATGGGAATGAGCGCCAGATCTTTCGGATAAAGCACTTGCGCGCCGCGCGGCATCTTGAGCACGTAGTCACCGAACGTGGGGCGGAGGGCCAGCATCTTCTTGCCGCCGGACAATGTCACCAGCGTTCCGTCAGACCGCCCGATGAGCGCATCGTGCGCGATGGTCTGGCCGCTAAATTGATAGGTTTCTCCGGCCTTCAGTGTCAGGGCGTACTGCCGCCCCTTCTTATCGACAAGGTGAATCCGTTCGCCGTTGGAGAGCTTCGACATGGCGGGCATTCTAGGGGGTTCGTTCGATCGTTTGCAACCAACAGGCTTGGCTCACTTCACAGGGGAACGGATGATCTCTTGCGTCCCCATGATTCAGTGCGCGTCCCCTGCAGGGAGCTGCTGATGCGTGGGCCGCTGCTGAGAAATGGCGCAGAGGATCATCAGAGGAATGCGACCGCTCCGACGGAAGAAAAGAGTGAGGCGATTCGGCATCGGAGTGTAGGCAATCCCGCATAGTTGCCGCACATTTGCAACAGCATCTCCTCACTCTCCTCATTAAGCATCTCTAATAGTTCTGTATTTTCCATGGGATTTTCCTGGCTCATTCTCATCTTCAATTCAGCATCCCTTTTGCTTCGTAGTATCACTGAGAACGGTGCGAGTCGGTTGAATCCTCGTCGCGTGATAGGACTCTAACGAGGTACATCGATGCATAACCAAGAACCGAGAGGTGATGCCATGCATGACGAAGAACTGCAGACGGTGGACAGCGTACAGAATCAAGAGCCCGCCGCGGTTGAGAGAGACGCCGACGATCCGCAAGCAAGCGTCCTGATGGAAGCGATCGGCCGCGGAGAAACAGAAAAGCCCGCGCCGGCCCTGCGAACCAGTCGCGGCGCCAGCCCATTTCTCTTGGAATCATTGTACTTCCGGTCATTCGGCGAACGGGCACTCTTGACTCGCGAAGAAGAAATCACGATCGCCAAGCGTGTCGATCAGGGCACCAGACGCATCCGTGTCGCCTTGCACCAGGCCGTCAAAACGCTGGGCCGCACGAAACGCACACCGACTGCGCTGGACACGATCAAGACACTCCAGACGGTCAAGCGCCTAAGCGGACTGTCCGCCACGGCGCTGAACGGCGCGGAGCAGGCGTTGCTTGGGATCCTGAATCCGGCGGTTCGTGACATGAAACCAGCCGCGGCGATAGAAAAGCGGCTCAAGGTGTTGATCGAAGAGCTCCGAGCTGCACGGACGCTTCTCGAGCAGGGCAAAGATGAACTCGTACGCTGCAACCTGCGCCTGGTCGTCGATGTCGCCAAACACTACACCGGTCGGGGGTTGGCTCTGCTGGACCTGGTTCAAGAAGGCAACATCGGCCTGATGAAGGCCGCCGAGCGCTATCAATATCGAAAGGGGTTCAAGTTCAGCACCTATGCCACATGGTGGATCAGGCAGGGCATCACGCGAGCGCTTGCGGATCAGTCCAGAACCATCCGCATTCCAGTCCACCAAACCGAAGCATCACATCGGATTCTTCGGGTCACGCGAAGATTGGGGCAGCAGTTCGGTCGGCCGGCCAAGCTGGACGAAATTGCGCACGTACTCCGTATGAGGCCTGAGCGGCTTCATGAAACGGTGCAGGCGTTCCAGGAGCCGGTGGCACTGGAAACACCGATCGGGGACGGAACGACTCATTTCGGAGACATGATTCCCGATCACTTGGCCGTTCCTCCCGACACCCACGTGCACCGAACCGAGATGACCAAACAATTGGACCGAATCCTCAACACCCTCACACCGAGAGAGCAAACCGTAATTCGCCTTCGGTTCGGGATCGGCTACGAGGAAGGTCGCACATTGGAGCAAGTCGGCGAGAACCTCTCCGTCACGCGTGAACGCATCCGCCAAATCGAAGCCAAAGCGCTCAAGAAACTCAAGACTCCGGAGATACGAGAGCTCTTCGCCGCCATCAGGTAAATTCTTCCCATCAGGGGGGAGGGCGCACGCGCTCCCCCCTGTTCACGTCTTCCCCCCACACGGTCGGTTATGCGACAATGCGCGCCCGTACGGATGCAGAAGGTGAGTGCGTGAGTTGCTCCGGAACCATGAAATCCCCCATGGAGACATCAACCCCTGTGGTTCACCATTCCTCGGATGGTGTGGTACTCACATTCTCCAAACCGATGCCCTACCCCACTGTCTGGGAGTTACAATCCCGGTTCCATCGGGAACGGCAACTGGGCCTGAGGCCGGACACGATCCTGATCCTCGAGCATCAACCGGTCTATACGCTGGGACGCACCACCAAGCTCACAGATTGGGGTGGCAACGAAGCGGCGCTGCGCGCGAACGGCGCAGACCTGTGTCGCGTGAATCGAGGAGGGTCCGTCACCTACCATGGCCCTGGACAAATCGTGGCGTATCCGATCATCAGACTGAACCAGCATGCGACTGGCCCCAGACAATTGGTCTGGCAGCTCGAAGAGGTCATCATTCGCCTCCTCGCACAATGGAACATCACCGGGCACCGGATCGACAAAAAGCCGGGAGTTTGGGTCATGACACCCACACCGGCAAAAATCGCCTCCATCGGCCTCCGAATCCAACAAGGCATCACGTTGCATGGATTTGCCCTCAACGTCGATATGGACCTTGAGCCCTTTCAACGGATTCATCCCTGTGGATTGCCCCACTGTCCAGTAACCTCGATGGCAACCCTCCTCCGCACAGAAATCTCGATGGATACGATCAAGAGCGATCTTGCCGACATCGTGAGCAGAATGTTTGCCATTGAGTGGACACTCGCAGCCGGCACATTGGACGGAGGCGTGACCGATGCCGGGAACTCGACACCGAGGGACTCATCCATCCCGTAACGTTACGAGGGGCCATGCAGGAACTCGACACCCACACGTTTCGCCTGGCGGTTGCCCAGTTCGATCAAGCCGCCGAATCCATGAAGTTGGACCCCAATCTTCGGGAACGGCTGAAACTGCCCCAACGTTCGATGGTGGTCAGCCTGCCGGTGCGCATGGACGACGGACGAGTCGAAGTCTTTACCGGCTATCGTGTGCAGCATGACTCGGCGCGCGGTCCCTGCAAAGGCGGGATCCGATACCATCCCGATGTGAACCTCGGGGAAGTTGCGGCGCTGGCGATGTGGATGACATGGAAATGCGCCCTAGCCGGCTTGCCCTATGGAGGAGCCAAAGGGGGCATCCAAGTCGCCCCCAAGAAACTCTCCCATGCTGAGCTGCAACGGCTCACAAGACGGTACGCCGCAGAAATTTACCCGCTCATCGGGCCGGACAAGGATGTCCCGGCTCCGGACGTGGGAACGGATGCGCAGGTCATGTCGTGGATCATGGACACCTACAGTCAACAGGTGGGCTATGCCGTCCCCGGCGTGGTGACCGGCAAACCCCTGTCCCTTGGCGGCAGCTTGGGCCGTGAAGAAGCGACGGGACGCGGAGTCGTCTATGTGACACTGGAAGCCCTCCGCCATCTGAACCTCTCCATCGAACAGGCCACTGTGGCCATCCAAGGATTTGGAAACGTCGGCTCGCACACCGCACTCATCATGCAACAACAGGGTGCTCGCGTGATCGCCGTCAGCGATGTCACTGGAGGCATTTATAACGCCAACGGACTGGACGTGCCCGAACTCATCCGGCGATACCGCGACAGAGGCCAGGCGCTGCGCGACACGAAGTTGGGGGACGCGATCACGAACGACGAGCTGCTGCAGCTGGAGTGTACGGTGCTCGTCCCAGCCGCACTGTCCGAGCAGATCACCGAGAAGAACGCGGCACGGCTGCGCTGTCGCATTCTCGCCGAAGGGGCCAACGGCCCCACGACACTCGATGCCGATCGCATTCTCGAAGAACAGGGCGTCTTTATTATTCCGGACATTCTGGCAAATTCCGGGGGCGTCATCGTGTCATATTTCGAGTGGGTCCAGGACCTTCAGCGGTTCTTCTGGAACGCCACAGACATCCAGCGCCGGCTCCAAGACATCATTACGTCCGCGTTCCAGCGCACCTTGCACATGTCAACGGAACGCCGAACATCGATGCGCATGGCCGCGCTCATGAGCGGGATCGATCAAGTGGCCCAAGCCCATCTCCAGCGCGGGCTGTATCCCTGATCGTGCGCCACATCGACCGGCGCGGAACGGGCCCCGGAGCAGATAATGACCAGACAATCGATCGAAACGGCATGGGACCAGCATCGCGGAAACGACTGGCCTCAATTTACCAGCTCGCACCAAGGTCATTTGATGACCCTCGATACGGTCATTAGCGGCTGTGTCGTCTATTATCTCGATACTCCCGAGGGCCTCGATCGGCAACGTGTCGCGATTGTGGAAGATTGCGTGAAGGACTTGGATGACTTGACCGGAGATTTGGATGACGATTCGCAGGCCTATTTTCTTCGCCTTCGCCGGCTCGGTGAGATGCTGCTCGCCACGGCGCCTCAAGAATAACCACGATCCAGTCCGCAAGGCATTCTCCATTTACACACCCGAGACAAAACGATTGAGGCCACGGAATAGAGGAGTCATACATATGGAACTGAAGAATCATTGCGCGATCTGGGCAGTGGCATGGGGCCTCGCGGGGGCGCTCACCGGACCTCCTTCTGCCCTCTACGCCGAGCCGTATGAGCTGAGCAAGAGCGACGTCATGGAACCCAAAGCGATCGCAAGCGTCGAGGTATCGCTCTTCGGCGTCAAACTCGGCGACTCGGAAGCCCATGCCGTTGAGTTGCTGGTAAATGAAAAGATCGCCGGCGTCAAAGCTGAACAGGAATCAACCTTTATCTTTCTACTCGACCAGCGAAAGCCCACCGGCCCCATGGCCGGCGTGCGGATCCAAGACGGCAAGGTCGATCTGATCTTCATCAACAATCGATTTGCGTACAAGGCCAGAGGCGTCTTCCGTAACGTACTCAACAGCGAAAGTCCCGACGAGATCCGCAAGCTGTTGGGCAAGGAAGAGTACGGGGATGAAAACGTGATGGGCGCCGTGCTGGCCTACGACAAACAGGGGTTTCAGGTGAACTATCTGGGCAAGGACGTCAATATCGAGTTCGCTCCGCCGCGGTAAGTCACCTCCCGCCTCGTGTTCGGCGACTCCATCCCCTTGGATGGAGTCGCTCAAACGTACAGCGTTCTGTTGTTCAGTGCATCTTGCTGCTCGGTGCGGACACGCCGGGCTTGTCCCCGACTCCCGCTTTCGCATGTCCTTTCGCGCTGATTCGTTCACGAATCTTGTCATAGGTGCTATGGGAGAGGACCTTGCGCGCTTTCAAATCGTCAACAGACGCATACGGCCTGCCCTCCACAATCTTCTTGGCGTAGGCGGTTCCAATACCTGGCAGTGACTTCAGATCCGTGAGCGTCGCCGAATTGATGTCGATCAATTTCGAATCGACGCTGCCTGCGCCCCCAGCCTTCACGGCTTCCGAGTGGGGCAGTGGACTCGGCATCGTGCCGGCTGTAGCGGTGGACCCTAGCGCGAGCAGAGCGATTGAAAGGATCAGAAATTTGGCAGAATACGTCATGGCATACCTCCTCAATGGTAAGTCCCGTTGGACAGTTGTATGGATTCCAACCGTGCGCCTCGGTTGGAATTGATCGGTTTATGCCGGCATCGGGCTTATTGCGAGATTCGTTCCACTATCGAATGGAAGAAATACCAATGATTGACCCCTGCGGGTGAACCAAGTCGTATCTCGCGGGAGAATGCTCGTATCGGGAGGGATACAGCCAAGGATCTGGGACTATACGGATCGCGGAAGAAAATAGAACCGGCTACTGTACTGGTACTGGCTCGCTGACTCGCAAGCCGTAGCTGATGAGGCTTTGGGCGATGTTCCAGCGGCGGTTGGAATTGAGAATGACCAGCAGGAGATCACTGCCGTTTTGAGAGACCTTGGCAATGAGACAACGACCGGCTTTCGAGGTGAATCCGGTTTTGACCCCTTCGACCCCGGGAATGCGGCCCAGCAGGCGATTGGTGGTATGCAGGAGGTAGGGACGGTGACCGCTGACTGGCATGATCAGGTCCCGCTCTTCCCGCACGAGCTCACGGAAGACCGGATTCTGCATCGCGACTTCACTGAGCTTGGCAAGATCCTCCGCCGTCGAATAGTGCTCCGGGCCATCGAATCCACACCCGTTGCTGAAATGCGTATCGGTCAGCCCCAGCTGTGCCACCTTGGCATTCATCATCTCTACGAATTGTTCTTCCGTGCCTCCGACATGCTCGACCGCGGCCAAACACGCGTCATTGGCGGAGACGATCAACATGGCTTTCAAGAGGTCATCCAGCCGAAATACCTCACCCGTTCGCAGCCGGAGGTGCGTCTTTGGCGCACGCGCGGCGTTCTTGCTAACCGTCGCATGCTCGTCCAGCCGCCCATGCTCGAGAATGACCAACGCCGACATAATCTTGGTCAAACTGGCCGGAGACAGTCTCTTTTCGGACTCATGTTGATAAAGCACCCGTCCAGACCTGAGCTCTTTTAATAGCACGCTGTTCGCCGGAACTTTTTTCCAAGGGAAATCCTGTTGGGATGAGCTGACGGAATGGATTGACGCTCTGTGATGACGACGGTCCTTGGCGGATACCACATCCGGAAGCATCGTGATCAGGCACAAGGACAGCGCAACTCCGAGGCCCACGACGCCAATGGCCTGCCGTCGCTTTCGAGTGCCTCGGTCGTATTGAATCCCATCCTGGTGCGCAACCATGATCCAACCTTTCACAGTGAATAGGTCTCTCGGACCTTTCCGCCCTTCAATCCGCTATCGATGACCTTGTGAAAGAATCGAAGGAGATCGGCCAGATCGATCCAGAACCCACAGTTGAGACAGCGGGCGTGGATCCTCCGGTTGAGGAGGGTATAGTGCCGCTCGACCAGCATGAATCCCTTGCACCTGAGGCATTGCATACATATCCTGCTTCCACAGCCGAGTCAGCGAATGCGGTTCATCACCAACGCCACACATCCAGCCAACAACCCTCCGCCGAATAGGGTCGTGCCGAAGTACACGAAGACGTTGGTGTCTCCAGCCGGCTGAGTCCCCTCCCACAAGTCCCGTACTCCACCCTGGACCATCAAGACTGCGAGGGTCAGCAGCGAGCCCAGGACAAACCACCATGCAAAAGATCGGAACGCCATGACTGGCTCTACAAACCCGCTCGGACCGCCCTGTTGGCCACTCTAGCGAAGGGCCGACAGGCTGTCAAGAATGAGGCAATTATACCACCTGCCTGGCACCGGCTTTCATGATTCGACAGCCTGTCACAGGCATGTTCTATTCCACCCCAGGTTTCTGGCCCTGTTTCAATCCGCGATGCAGGAAGATCGAGACGCTGCCGCTTCCATTGTCAGCAACCGCCAAGCCCGGCTCTTCCGTCCCGGTTGTGGTGGCCCGAAAAGATGAGAGCGCAAACGGACCCGCCTTGGTCCGGTAATTCCTGGGCGGATAATGAAACGTGCCGTCGCCCTTGCCGAACAAGATCGATAGGTCATTGGATTGAAGATTCACAATGGCGACGTCCATGAGACGGTCGCCATTGAAGTCCCGCGCGAGGCCGAAGTTGGGACCGGCATTGGCACCGGAGTCCTTGCCGGCATTGAATGTCGCATCACCGTTGCCGAGCAACGTCGTGAAACTGTCTCGCTCGCCGTTGATCACCAGCAAATCGCTGTGCCGATCGCTGTTGAAGTCCGAAAAACTAACACCCAGCGGCCGCTTCCCCGCCGAATAGTCCTTGGGGCGGCGAAACGTCCCGTCGCCATTGCCCTGCCAAATCGACACCTTGTTCGACATAGGGCCCCCATTGGTCACGACGAGATCCAACTTCCCGTCTCCGTTTAAGTCGGACAAGGCCACGCACGTCGGTGTATCGCCGTATTCGTACTGCGCCCCATGCCGGAACTCCCCGGTGCCGGTGCCGAGAAAGATCTTCACCTTGTCGTTCCGGAGTGCCACGACAAGATCCGGATGCCGATCGCCGTTCACATCATCGCTGGTCAGCGACACCGGCGTGCGAAAGACCGGATAATGCGGTCCTTCTTCGAACTTCCCATTACCGCGGCCGAGCAACACCGCGATCTCGTCCCCGCCGGAACAGGCCAGGGCCACATCGGCATGTTCGTCATGATTGAAGTCAGCCATCGCGAGCGCACGCGGCTCCTGACAGACCTGTAACTGCACATGATCTTGAAACGTCCCATCACCGTTGCCCAGCAAAATCGACAGCGTGTTGCTTGAAATATTGGTCGTGACCAGGTCGGTCAAAGAGTCGTGATTGAGATCGACCGCCGTGATGGTTGTGGGATTCTTGCCGACTTTGAAACTCGCAAAATAGTAGAAGGGGTCGGGGGGGGTGTACGGCTCCGTTTTCGCACAAGCAACAGTCCACCCGCACACCAGTCCGATGGCCAGCGCCGTGAACAACGAGCCGATGGTGGGGTTCTCTCTCCAATAGGACGCGTTCACAATGCCTGTCGCGCTTCTGTGCTCTGAGGCACCGGGATATTTCCCAGTATGGGAAACCGGATGGCGCAGTATAAGGGCCTTCTTGCACCCTGGCAATGGAAGAATCATGCAATCGGGCCTTTGAATTTCACGCACAGCCTGCGTTAGAATGCCGCTTCTTTGAGGAGGATGCCACAATGAGCAAAATCGTGAACGTCGACATTACCATGTACGGAATCGCCGAGGTGCTCCACTGGTGCCATGACCGCAACAAGGGACGCGTCGGAGGCGTTGACACTGCCGGCTTTGAGAACATGAAGGCGCTGCTGGCTGAGAAACCTCAGTCAGGGGATTACTTCACGCTGGACCAGTTCTGGAAGAAGAAGGTGACACTCAAGCTGACCGAAGAAGAAGTCGAGACCATCGACCGGTGCCTGTACGACATTCCAAATTTCGACAACGAGCCGCTGCCGCAAATCCGCCATAAATTCTGGCCGAAAGAAGAAGCAGCCGCCCATTGACAGGGACGGTTGTCCCGCTAGGTGTGAGGTGAGGGCCCTTGAGGGTTAGAGTGGGCCTTCACCTTTAAGGTATTTCCGGAAGCGGTCCATCAGTTCGGCCCCCAGCGTTCCCCCCTCCGGCTTCTTGGTCGAGGGATCGGCAAAGTGGCCGCGGATTTCCTGGAGCCGTTTTTCCGCTTGGTCGTTTCCTTGCAGACGTTTGGTTTTCTGCAGCGCGGCTTCAAACGCATCGAAGGTCAGTTCGCTGTATCCGAACGCCCGAATGCGTTTCACGGCCTTCATCATCGCCTGATTGCGAAACGTCGTCAGATGGTCCGAGTCGATCTCGGCTAATCCTAATTTCCTCGCCCGCCGCTCCGCCGCCTTGCGAATACCGCTGCGCACGAAATCCGGAGCGGTTTGCAGCCGTTTCCACGCCTCGTCGGTCCAAGCCATACGGTCTTGCGGGGTATCCCACAGCTGGGACAACCCCTGGGCATCGATCACGGCGAGGCCTCGCTCGTGCGCCAAATCCTCGGCGTCCCGCTTGAGCATGTCCGTCACAAATTCTGCGGCAATCGGAGGCGACTCTTTGACCTTCTCGTGCAACTGCACCAGCGCGTCCTCGGTCCATTCGATAGCGGGCCCCGGAGCGTCTTGCAGATCCCCGAGGGCTTCCACCTTCTCATACAACTCGACGTTCACTTCCAGGTGCCCACGCTCCCTGGCAATCTCCTCGGCAATTTGCTGAATCATGTGACGCATGAACTCGGGCACGTTGGACAATCGTTCCCTGGCGGCGGCTGTCCACGGCAGACGTCCCTCCGCCATCGCCTCGGCAGCCGTGGCCAGCCCGGATTCTCCGCCCATACTGCCCATCATCTGGCCCTTGAAGCGATCCAGCACATCTTCGGTAATTTCCGCAATGCCCAGCTCGCGGGCCTTTTTCTCAGCCACACGGCGAACCATCCCACGCAGGAAGATTGGCGCGCGGTCCATGCGTGTCAATGCGCCGGGCGTCCAGCGAACTTCCGTGGCATTCGATTCCGATGAATCTGAGGTAGACACGTCTATTCCTCTCGTCAACCTATTGGTTCAACAGCTCTTTGAGTTCCTTGCCGGCCTTAAAGAACGGCACCCGTTTGGCCGGCACGGCCACAGTGGCGCCGGTTTTCGGATTACGCCCTTCCTTCATACGGCGTGCCCGCAGACGAAAACTGCCAAAGCCGCGAATCTCGGTCTTGTCCCCGTTTTTCAGCGAATCCCTGACACAATCGAATATGGTGTTGACGACAACCTCCGCCTGCCGCTTTGTCAAGGTTGTGACTTGCTCGGACACCCGTTCGATGATCTGCGCTTTCGTCATGTGCCTCTCCCTTCGCTCAGCCGATTAGGCGGATCTGTTCCTTGCAGACGGCTAAAACGCCATCAGGTATTTCATGCTGACGCCCGGGTGAAAATCCAATTTGGGGAACACCCCTGCGAACTTGGATTCGAGCAATTCACGGATGGAAAACCGCCGCTTGGGCTCGACCACTTTCGGTTCACCCTCAATACCGGCGGTGTCCGCGGCCAATTGAATGGCATCCTCGAGATCGCCCAACTCATCGACCAGCTTGGCTTCTTTCGCCTGACGGCCGGTAAAAATCCGTCCGTCCGCCAATGCCTGAGCCGCAGGCAATTCCAGCTCGCGCCCTTCTGCCACCGCTTCAATAAACTGTTGGTGTACGTCGTCCATCACCGCCTGCAAGAGTCCCCGTTCTTCCTCGCTCATCTTCCGAAGGGGAGAGCCGACATCCTTATATTTACCACTCTTGATGACTACCCCTTCCACTCCGATCTTTTCCAGCAATCCCTCAACATTCGCCGTTTCCATAATGACGCCGATGCTGCCGGTCAATGTGCCGGGGTTCGCGACGATTCGGTCGGTGGCCGCCGCGATATAATAGCCGCCGGATGCCGCCACGCTGCCCATCGACGCAATGACCGTCTTGTTATTCTTGGCACGAACCCGCTTGACCTCGTCATAGATTTCTTGGGATGGGACGACCCCTCCGCCAGGACTGTCGATACGCAAGACAATCGCTTTGACGGCCGGATTTTGGCTGAAGCGTCTCAGGTCCTCGACGGTCTGCTGCGAGTCCATGATGACCCCTTCAACGCGAACTAATGCAATCCGATCCCCGCTCGACATGTCGAGATCGGGAAAGAGAACGTTCAGGAATATCAGCGACCCGAAGCCCGCCGCCAGCACCCAGAAGAGAGTGCGCAGCGGCCGGCGCTTCTGTGGGCGATCCACTTGTACCGCCTCCTCAACCATGAGTCGTCACCTACATCGCGACCAACGGCACCCTACCACCCTAATCGTCCGCTTGCTGCCGTTTCCGACTCTGCTTGGCCGCGCGGCCGAGACTTTGATCCGGCGCCCCCTGGGTGGAATGATATTCATCGACCTGCCGGCGCTCGGAGTCCAGCTGATGATCGCGCAAGCTCAGCGCGATCTTGCGCTCTTCCCGATCGACCTTGATGATCTTGGCGGCGATCGCATCTTGCAGCTTGAACTTCTCTTCGAGCTTCATCTGTGGTTCGACACCAGTTTCGCTGATGTGAATTAACCCTTCGACACCGCCGTCCAACTCGACGAAGATCCCGAAATCGGCCACCTTGCTGACTTTCCCGGTCACCGGGTCCCCCACGTGGTACCGGGACGGAATCGCGTCATCCCATGGATCGCGCGACAGCTGCTTGAACCCCAGCGACAGCCGTTCCTTCTCCTTATCGATGCGCAGGACGATCGCTTCCACTTTCTGCGCTTTCTTGAAGAGCTCCGAGGGATGCTTGATGTGCTTCGTCCAGGACATATCGGAGATGTGGATAAGCCCATCGATCCCTTCTTCAAGGCCAATGAAAGCACCAAAATCAGTCAGGCTTTTCACCTTCCCTTCGATGCGAGTCCCAACTGAATACTTGTTCTCAATCATATCCCAAGGATTCGGCGCTGTTTGCTTCATCCCCAGCGAAATCTTTCGGCTCGCCGGATCGACGTTCAAGACTGCAGCCTCCACCTGATCGCCAACCGCCACCACGCGTGACGGATGCCGAACTTCATGAGTCCAGGACATTTCCGAGACATGCACGAGCCCTTCGACCCCAGGCTCCAACTCGATGAACGCGCCATAGTCCGTGAGGCTCACGACCCGCCCACGCACACGGGTGCCGACAGGGTACTTGCCAGCTACATTGGTCCAAGGATCCGCCGACTTCTGCTTGAGTCCCAGGGAGATGCGGCCCGTCTCACGATCGTATTTCAACACCGTCACTTCGACCTTGTCGCCTATGGTAAACATCTCGGACGGATGATTCACGCGGCCCCACGACATGTCGGTGATGTGCAACAACCCGTCGATCCCGCCGAGATCGATGAAGGACCCGTAATCGGTGATGTTTTTGACCGTCCCTTGGATCAGCTGTCCTTCCTTGAGCATGGCCATGGTCGTTTGCCGCTTCTTGTCTCTGGTTTCTTCCAATAGCACGCGGCGGGACACCACCACGTTGCCACGGCGGTGATTGATCTTGATGATCTTGAGCGGGAAGGTCTTCCCCACCAGGCCGTCGAGGTCACGCACGGGATGGAGATCAATCTGCGACCCGGGCAAAAACGCCTTGACGCCGATATCCACCATCATGCCACCTTTGATACGCGAGACAATCTTGCCCTCGATGCTCTTCTCGTCTTTATAGAGCTTTTCCAGCTCCTCCCAAATCTTCATTTTGTCGGCTTTCTCTTTGGACAACACGAGATTGCCGTCTGCGTCTTCGCATTCTTCGATGTAGACCTGGAGTCGGTCGCCGACCTTCACATTTTGCAGTTCCTCGGACGAGAACTGGTCGATGGGGATCATCCCCTCCGATTTGTAGCCGATATCGACAATGACCTTGTCCTTAGTGAGCGCCACCACGTGGCCTTCGGTGATCGTGCCCTCTTCCAAATTGCGGAAGGTTTCTTCGTACAACGCGGCCAGCGCGTCGCGGTCTAACTGTGCCTCACTGCTGTTGAATACCGTACCCATGTGGACGTCCTACTCTTCCGACTGTTGTCGGGTGCTGATGGTGAAATTACACCGAGCTCACTCAGCGTTGCGAGCCTCGGCAATCGGCCCATCCGGTGATCCGGGTGTCTGGCCGTCCTTCTCAAAGGGAGAAGGGACGTGGCCCAGCCCCGCGATCCGTTCAATCACCGTTCGGCTGACCTGTTCATAAAACCGTTTCGTCTCTGCTCTTTCTTGCCGCTCTCCTGTCTCAAACGTGATTGGCTTCCCGAAATGCACTGTCACTTGCCGCCATCGAGGCCACCGGGCGCCGGTCGGCAGGACATCGAAGGTCCCTTTCAGGTAAGCGGGGACCACGGGGCAACCAGTCTGGGAGACGATGACGCCAATGCCTGCCTTTGGCGTTCGCAACTGTCCATCACGGCTCCGTCCGCCTTCCGGAAAGATGACGACCACCTCCCCGGCTCGAATCAAACTGATAGCTCTGCCAAAAGCTTCCCGGTCCAACCGGCCCATTCGCACGGGAATCCATCCCAGCGATTGAAGCACGTCGTTCACAACCGGAACGGGAAACAGATCGCTGCGACCGAGATACCAGGCCCTCCGTTTCATTCCGCAGCCAAGCATCGGGATGTCGAGATAGCTCGCATGATTCGCGGCAACCAGGATTCCTCCCGTCGGAGGAACCTGCCCCTCGACCCGATAGCGGAAACAGAGCGCGCCGACCGCCCTCGCTAGCACCCACAGAATGCCGTACGCGACCTTCGTCACAACGCGGCCGATACCACCGCCATCATTTGCGCGACCACTTGCTCCACATCGAGGGTCGAGGTATCGATGGGCCGCGCATCGACGGCGGGAACCAGCGGTGCCACGGAACGGTTTCGATCCCGCAGATCTCGACCCAACAGATTCTGATAGGTCGTCTCGACCGTCTCTCGATGGCCGGCGGCCACCAACTCACGGTGCCGCCGCTCCGCCCGCACCGTCGCGTCTGCGTTCAGAAAAAACTTGAGCGGCGCAAAGGGAAAGACCGTGGTGCCGATATCGCGTCCTTCCGCAACAACCGATCCCTGCTGCCCGATCTGGCGCTGGATGGGAAGCAGCCACGCTCGGACCATCGGGATAGCGGACACGATGGAGGCGGCACTCGTCACCTCAGGCTTGCGGAGTTCACCGGTGATGTCGTGCCCGTCGACCGACACTTGCATAGAGCCATTCTGAAACTGCATGTTGACCGACATGGCTTCCAAGAGATTGGCGACCCGCGCATGATCTGCTAGCTCCACCCCTTCATGTAACACTTTCCAGGCAATAGCCCGATAGAGCGCTCCTGTATCCAGATACAGATACCCCAGGCGAGCCGCCAACAATTTCGCCACGGTGCTTTTGCCGACTCCGGCCGGTCCATCAATCGCGATAATCACGCTCGATCGGTTCCTTTCCATCCCCTCAGAAGCTACGCCGCGCGTATTATAGTCCTCTCGCCTAGTGCGTCAACAATTGGGAGAGCGTTGGCTCAAAATTTGGGAACGACGTCTCGATGCACCCACTGTCGGCAATCGTCATGCGCCGGTCCGCCGTAAGCCCGCCGATCGCCAGCGCCATGGCCACCCGATGGTCGCCATGGCTCGTGGCCCCGGACACCGCGCGCAGGCGGCCGTTCTCTCCGCCTCGCCCTAGTCCTTGAATGACCATGCCGTCCGGCCGTTCGGTGATCAGCGCCCCCATTGCCTGCAGCTCTTGGCTCATGGTGGCGATACGGTCGCTTTCTTTCACCCGGAGCTCCTCGGCACCGGAAATCACGGTATCGCCCTCCGCCACGGCCGCAGCCACGCAGAGGATGGGAAATTCGTCGATGGTCTGTGGAATGAGATCGGGACCGATCGTCACCCCCTTGAGCAACGCAGACTTCACCCGGAGATCGGCCACCGGCTCGCCTGCCTCTTCACGTTGGGCCAGGACCTGAATGTCGGCCCCCATCTTCTTCATCACCTCGATCAACCCGGTTCTGGTCGGATTCAGCCCAACGTTTCGGATGGTCACGTCCGAGCCGGGAATAATCGTCGCACCCACGAGAAAAAACGCGGCCGCCGAGAAATCGCCGGGAATGACGACGCGACGGCCCGCCCATCTCACCGTTGTCCGCCCCTGCAGAACCAAATCGCTGCCGTCTTTGGTCAGCGGAATACCGAAAAATCGGAACATCCGCTCAGTGTGATCGCGAGAAAGACGCGGCTCTCCAAACCTGGTGACGCCCTCGGCAAACAAGCCGGCCAGCAGCAGCGAGGATTTCACCTGCGCACTGGCGACCGGCGAACGGTACTCCACCCCATGGAGCCGCTTGCCGGTGATGGCCAACGGAGCCAGTTCGCCCCCCTTCCGCCCCGCGATCACGGCACCCATCTCGCGCAACGGCTTGACCACACGCCCCATGGGACGCCGACGAATCGATTCGTCTCCGGTGAGCACGGTAAAGAAATCCTGGCCGGCCAACACTCCGGCCAGCAAGCGGATACCCGTCCCGGAATTCCCACAATCGATCGGCCCATTCGGCTCACTCAACCCCCAAAACCCTTTGCCGTGAACAGTCAACCGCTCAGGCATCTCGTCGATCTTGATGCCGAGCGTCTGAAAGGCGCGCATCGTGTTCAGGCAGTCTTCCCCCCGGCAATAGTCGGACACGGTACTCGTGCCTTCCGCTAGAGCCGTGAGGATGAGGGCACGATGGGTGACAGACTTATCACCTGGAACCGTCATCGTTCCCTTGAGCGGCCGGCCCGGCGTGGTGGTTAATGACGTCTTCATACGGTCACAGGGGCATCGAGGGACGCACGTTCAATTTCTCTCGTTCGGCTTTCGCCCGCTCCAGCGCGCGTTCGATTCCCGCCGCATCACCTGCCTTGATCAACTGCTTCAATTCTTCCAAGGCTCGTTCGTATCCTTCGATGAACGACACCACGTTGTCCCGATTCCATAAGAAAATATCGCGCCACATTTCGGGAGAGCTGGCGGCAATCCGTGTCGTATCCCGCAACCCGCCTCCGGAATGGCCGGCCAGATCCAGCGAGGGAATCTGGTGATCGCGCAGCTCGGCCAGCGCATTCATGAGCGCAAAAGCGGCCACATGCGGCAGGTGGCTGACCGCGCCGAGGATTTGATCATGGAGATGGGGGTCCATGGTCAACAGAATCGACTCGGTGGCCTCCCACATTTGCTTGATGTGTTCCAACGCGCGTGGGTCGGTCCGCTTGGTCGGCGTCAGAATGCAGCGCGCGCCCTTGAACAATTGATCGGATCCGGCCGCGACGCCGGTCTTCTCTTTCCCGGCGATCGGATGGGCTCCGACAAAATGCACGCCGGCCGGCATGGCCGCCTCCGACCGCTCGACCAATGTCCCCTTCACGCTGCCCACATCGCTCACGATGGTGCCCGGCGTCAAGCAATGCGCCCACTGCTTGAGATGGCGTTCGTACGTATCGACCGGCGTCGCCAGAATCACCAGATCCGATCCTTGCACCCCGTCTGTGGGATCGGCCACATACCGGTCTATCGCGCCGACGCTCACGGCCGTTTTGAGATTCTCCAGGCTCCGACCGACGCCCACAACATGATCCGCCAGCCCTTTGCGCCGAAGGATCATCCCCAGCGATCCGCCGATCAGCCCGACCCCGATAATCGCCACCTGTTTGAAATGAACCGCCATCGGCAAAGCCTACACCTCTCTCCCGACGGCTTTGGCAATTGCGGCCAGGTCGTGCATCAACGCTTTGAATTTCGCCGGCACGATCGACTCCTCGCCGTCGCACAACGCACATTCGGGATTGGAATGGACCTCGATCAAGAGGCCATCGGCGCCGGCGGCGACCGCCGCCTTCGACATGGGCTCCACCAAGTCCCACTTGCCCGTGGCATGGCTGGGATCCACGATAACGGGGAGGTGCGACAGTTTTTTCAGCGTCGGAATGGCCGCGAGATCGAGTGTATTCCGATATTGGGTTTCAAACGTCCGGATGCCCCGTTCACAGAGCATGACATTCCGATTGCCCCGCGACATGATGTACTCCGCGGATAAGAGAAACTCTTTGATGGTCGCGGAAAGGCCCCGTTTCAGAAGCACCGGCTTGTCATAGGCGCCGACTTCCTTCAGCAGCTCAAAGTTCTGCATGTTCCTGGCGCCGACCTGGATGATGTCCGCTTTTTCCAGAAACAGTTCGATGTCGCGGGTGTCCAGGATTTCGCTGACGACCGGCAACCCGGTCTGTTTCCTCGCCTCAACCAAATAGTCCAGCCCTTCCCGGCCCAACCCTTGGAAGGAATAGGGTGACGTTCTGGGCTTGTAGGCGCCGCCTCGCAGCACCGACGCTCCGGCGGCTTTGACCTCATGAGCGATGCCCAGCGTCAATTCAAGCCGCTCGACCGCGCAAGGACCCGCCATCACGGCCAGTTTCTTATCGCCGATCTTCACCCCGTTCACATCGATGACCGTTCCTTCTTTTTGAAACTCCCGGCTCACGAGTTTCCACGGCGCCAGGATCGGCAAGACGCTCTCGACACCAGGAAGGGCGTTCAGCGGCTGGTTGTGCAAGATCCGGTCGTCGCCGATCACCCCGATGATCGTGCGTTCCTGTCCGGTGGAAATCTGCGATTTCAATCCCAGATCCCGCAGGCGATCGATGATATGGTCCACTTGGCTTTCGGACGCATCCGGTTTCAACACGATAATCATGATTCCCTCGCAGTTCTGCTCTTCTACTTCAACACGGCCTTGAGCGCATGGAGGAAGACGGCGTTCTCCTCCGCCTGGCCGATGGTGACCCGAAGCATGGTTCCTTCGATGTGGCGTACGATGATCCCTTCGCGCAACAACGATTCGAACACCCGGCGCCCGTCCCGCTTGACGTCGAAGTAGAGAAAATTCGCCTCGCTTGGGATCGGCGTGAATCCCAGCATTCTCAGTCCCTGCCCTACTTGCTCCATCCCCGCGGCATTGACGGCCCGACTCTTTGTGACGTGCTCATCATCCTCTAACGCAGCCAAGGCCGCCCGCTGGGCAAGGCTATTGGCGTTGAAGGGGGGCCGCAGCCGATTCAGCAGATCGTTGATGGCTGGCGTGCTGATGCCGTACCCGATCCGCAATCCCGCCAACCCATAGATTTTGGAAAACGTCCTCAGGACAATGGCATTGCGTCCTTGTTTCACGTACGCAAGCGTATCGGGAAATCGCGGATCGCGGACATATTCATAATAGGCCTCGTCGAACACCACGATGACATCCTCCGGCACGGCGGCCATGAGCCGGGTGACCGCCTCGCCCGACACGATCGTTCCCGTCGGATTGTTGGGGTTGCAGAGGAAGAGCAGCCTTGTTCGGGGAGTCACAGCCCGGACCATCGACTCGAGATCATGCGTCCAATCGGCCAAGGGGACGATGACCGGCTTGCCGTGCGCGGCTGTCACTTCCATCTTGTAGATGACAAAGGTGTGATCGGCCATCACGGCTTCGTCGCCTGGGGCCAAGAATGTTCGGGCCAGCAACCCTATAATCTCATCCGACCCATTACCCAGAATGACCTGCTCGTGTGTCACTTTCCAGCGATCGGCAATCGCCTGACGAAGCCGATAGGCACCCCCATCAGGGTACCGATGCAGCTGGCCGGCTGCACCCTCCAACGCGGCCACGGCCTTCGGGGAAGGGCCGAGCGGATTTTCATTGGAGGCGAGTTTGATCACACGGGTCAACCCAAGCTCACGCTGGAGTTCGTCGATCGGCTTGCCCGGCACATACGGGCTCAGCGATTGGATGTCTGGATGGACGTGGAGCGCCATGGGTCTACTGATGAGCCGGATAGGAGCCGAGAATCTTCATGAAGAGACACCGCCCCTTCACTTCTTCGATGGCCTTGCTGAGCCGGTCTTCCGCAATGTGGCCTTCGACGTCAACGAAGAAGATATATTCCCAGGCTTTCCGCTGCGAGGGCCTGGATTCAATTTTCGTCATGCTGATCCCGTGTGAGGCGAACGGGCGAAGCAGGTCGTACAGCGCGCCCACCTTGTCCTTGATGGACAACATCAAGGACGTCTTGTCCCTTCCCGTCCGCTCCGACGGTTTCTGCGACAACACGAGAAACCTGGTCATGTTATTCACATTGTCTTCGATGCGGGCCTTGATGACTTTGAGCCCATACAACTGGCCGGCCAATTCGGAGGCAATGGCCGCCGACGACGGTTCGTCGATGCAGAGCTCGGCCGCGCGCGCGGTGCTGGCGACCTCAACAGCCGGGACGTGCGGAAGATTGGTCTCCAACCAGTTTCGGCATTGGGCGATCGCGTGCGGATGCGAGTGGATCTTCTTCACGTCTTCAATCAAACCGGACTTCGACAGGAGATGGTGCGAGACTTCCTGCAGGACTTCGCCGTAGATCAGCAGGTTGGAATCGATGAACATGTCCAGGGTGTGATTGACGACCCCTTCGGTGGTATTTTCGATCGGCACAACTCCGAAATTGGCCCGCCCCCGTTCGACCTCATTGAACACCTCTGTGATGCTATGGGCCGGCACATACTGAGCCGATGAGCCGAACTTCTGCATACAGGCCATGTGGGTAAAGGTCGCGCGCGGCCCGAGATAGGCAACCTTCTGGGGTCCCTCCAGCGACAGCGACGCCGACATGATTTCCCGATAGACCGAGCGGATGGCGTCGGTGGGAAACGGGCCGGTATTGAGCTTCGTCAGCCGTTCGATGATCGCGGCTTCCCGTCCCGGCGTATGGAGGTTGGCCTCCGCATCCTTGGCCTTCTTGATTTTGCCGATCTCGATGACGCTCATGGAACGCTCATTCAGCAGGCGGATGATCTCGTCGTCGATCCGATCGATCTCTTGCCGATATTCGAACATGTCTTTGGGCATCATGCGCTCGCTCGGCCATCCGGCCAGTCGAATGGCTCGGCTTGGGCCCACCCATCCCACTGTGGAGGGAGAAGTCTGGAATTGTACAGGATCGGTCAAATCTCTTGCAAGGAAGATGCTGAGGACTCAAGAGAACCGGCCATGAGCGCACCGGATTCCGGGCCTCTCTCCACTGGCGCCTACAGGAGCCTGGCCGGCGGTTTCTTAAAATGCTCGAACGCCAGCTTGGTCACTTGGCGGCCACGGCCGGTTCGATCCAAAAACCCGGCTTGAATCAGATAGGGCTCGTAGACATCCTCGATGGTGCCTCTGTCTTCCTGCACTGCCGCGGCAAGCGAATCCACGCCGACCGGTCCACCGTTGAACTTGTCGATGATCGTGAGCAGAATCTTTCGGTCCATGTCGTCGAACCCGGCTTCGTCGATGCCCACCCACGCCAGACCGTCCTGCGCCACTCGTTTGGAAATACGGCCGTCGGCCTTGACCTGGGCATAGTCCCGGATCCGTTTGATCAGCCGGTTGACGATCCGGGGGGTCCCGCGTGCGCGGCGCGCGATCTCCGCGGCCCCGTCCTGATCAATCTCCACGCCCAGGACCCCGGCCGACCTCGTCACAATGGCTTGAAGTTCCGGCGGCGAATAGAATTCCAGCCGGTAGACCAGTCCGAACCGGTCTCGCAGGGGCGATGTCAGCGCGCCGGCCCTGGTCGTCGCCCCCACGAGGGTAAACCGAGGCAGGTCGAGTTTGACCGTCTTGGTCGCAGGACCTTGGCCGATCACCAAATCCAACTGATAGTCCTCCATCGCCGGATAGAGGGCTTCTTCGACCGAAGCGGGCAACCGATGAATTTCATCGATGAAAAGCACATCGTATTCCTGCAAATTGGTCAGGATCGCCGCCAGATCACCGGCATGGGCAAGCACCAGCCCGGAGGTAGACCGCAGAGTGGCCCCCATTTCCTTGGCGATGATATGGGCGATCGTGGTCTTCCCCAGGCCAGGCGGGCCGTAGAAGATGGCGTGATCCAGCGAATCGCCCCGTTGCTTCGCTGCTTCAATGCAGATGCGCAGCGACTCTTTCATTTTCTCTTGCCCGACATAGTCGCCGAGCGTCTGCGGACGCAGCACGTTCTCGAGCCCTCGCTCGTCGTCCATCACACGGTTCGTCAGAACTCGCTCGGTCATCTTGGCGTAGGACTACTTGCTGTCAGGTATCTGTTGATACTTGGGCGGTGGTGGCACCGCGCCTTGCCCCGGCGTCGCCGTGCTGCTGCAATCCGGGGGACAAACCCTTCCTCCCTGCTTCGGGTCCGGGAAGGTCGTGTCCATTTTCCTCAATTGACACTGGGAGACCCGCCCACCGTCCTTCGCGCCACAACGGGACGGGACGGATGAGCCGCCGATTTCCGCATACCCTTCCGGGCAAGAACCGCAGACGGCCAGCATGTTGGCTCCAAGCGGCACACATTCGACGAGTGTCGGATCCCCCTCTTTGCAAATTTCTGCCGACTGCGTGACACCGGTGGTTGCATACCCGTCAGGACAGCTCCCGCAAGTCATCCTGATGCTTTTGGGCTCGGCAGACTCGTCCGCCATTCCCAAACTCGGGAAAGTCCCCGCAACCAGCGAACCTCCTAGGCCGACGATGATCACCAGCCTTCCGATATGAGCCGACGCCTGTGTGAACATGGTTACCCCCTTGCAAGTTCCTTGAGTCCTTCGCGGATCAACTGTTTGAGCGCAACCGGGCCTGCAACAGCCTTAGTGACTCGCTTCAACGCCTCTTTCGCGTCTTGTGGGCGATAGCCTAAGTTTACCAGAGCTGAGAGCGCATCCTCGAACGGCCCATCCACGCCGTCCGGTTCACGTACGGGAACTTGGGCGGAAACCGGCTGAATTTTCCCGACCTTGTCTTTCAACTCGAGGGCGATCCGGCTTGCGGACTTCTTCCCAATTCCAGGCACCGTCGACAATTTGTCCACGTCTTCGGTCTGAATCGCATGGACCAACTCAGCCACGGGCAAGCTGGACAGCACACTGAGGGCGAGTTTAGGACCAATGCCCGACACGGTCGTCAGGAGAAGAAACGAATCTTTCTCGCTCTTTGAGAGAAAGCCGAACAGCTGGATCGCATCTTCCCGAAGATGGGTGTGAATATTCAGCGCGGTAATGTCGTCGAGATTGGGCAGGGCGTAATAGGTGCTGAGTGGGATATGCACTTCATAGCCGACCCCTTGAACATCCAGCGTGAGGTGCGTCGGAGCTTTGAACGCCAACCGCCCCGTCAAAAAGGCGATCATCTCATCTCATGATCCCGGTAACAGCGGTGGACCCAGCCGGCCTATCCAGCGGTGATGGCGACCTTTTCCATCACTTCATCGGAGATATCAAAATTCGCGTGGGCCTTCTGCACATCGTCGTGCTCGTCCATGATTTCCATCAGCTTGAGCATCTGCTCGGCGGGTTTTTCATCGAGACGAACGGTATTTTGCGGGATGTAGGTAATCTCGGCAAGCACGGTCTCAATCTTGGCATCGGCCAACGCCTTCTTGACCGCTTCAAAGTCGTGAGAATCCGTGATGACCTCGAAGGATTTGTCGCCGACTTTGACATCTTCCGCCCCGGCGTCAAGCGCCAACGAGAGCAACCGGTCTTCGTCCACCTTAGCCTTGTCGACGGTCAAGAGCCCCTTCTTGTGAAACTGCCACGCCACGGCCCCCGCTTCCGCCATATTCCCGTGGTTTTTGGTAAACAGACTGCGAATTTCCGCCACCGTGCGGTTGCGATTGTCGCTGGTGATTTCGAGCAGCAGCGCCGTGCCTCCTGGCCCATACCCTTCCAGTGTAAACTCTTCGTAGGTCACCCCTGGCAACTCACCTGTGCCGCGCTGGATCGCCTTCTTCAGCGTATCCCCTGGCATATTGGCTTCCTTGGCCTTGGCAATGGCCAAACGCAGACGGGGATTGCCGTCCGGGTCCCCACCCGAGCGAGCGGCGATCGTCACCTCACGAATAATTCTGGTAAAGATTTTCCCGCGTTTGGCGTCCTGAGCGCCTTTGTGTCGTTTGATGGTCGCCCAATGGCTATGTCCACCCATATCTACCCTCCTCTACCCAACCTTGCACACGTGGTCGGCTAGAGATGCGTGAGAACCACCAACTGATTGTGACCGATGAAACTACTACTGCCGAATCCACTACATGAATTTCATGAACTTGTCCTTGGCATCATCCATCACTTGCGCCGTGATGGTGGCCAGCCCTCGCTCCTTGGCCATCCGCTCCACTTCTTTCCGTGCCATCGGACGGATGAAATCAGGAATGTTCTCCAACCGCTGCTCGGCTTCGCGTGACCAGGTCATGCCCTCCGGAGAGTAATTCTTGGAATCATCCATCACTTGCAGCGTGATGCTCTTGAACCCCTGCTTGCGCGCATAGCCCTCCACACTCGCCTGCACCATCGGCTTCACGAACGCCGGCAGCCGATCCAGTTTCTCTTTTGCATCCGCCGTCCATGTGAATTCCGCAGGTCCGCCGTTCATCGGCTTCCCGGAGTTCGTCAATCCCATCTCAGCGACCATGGCGGAGAAGGGGCAGCCGCTCGCTTTTTCAGGGGCCTTCGCAGGCGATGTCGCCGTGGCCGCGATCGCTGGTGCGGCCGGATTGGGCGTTGGAGCGGAGGCAGTCTGGCCATTGCCTCCGAGGGCGCGCAACCCATCCAGAGAGGCGGCCGGCTCGGCCTTCGGGCTGAGCTTCAAACCAAGGGAATTCATCATGTTCGTTTCGCCGGCGTTGGTGACCATCGAAAACTTGGCATGGCAGGACGGACAACCGAAGAACACTCCAAGAGAGCTTTCACCAGGCTTTTCAACCTTTTCCAGATTCATATAGGTTTCACAATTGAGACACACGAACTTCATATTCGCTCCTCTCGCAACAGCTGACGCGTATCCCTCGATCCGTCTACTTGCGCAGCAGTTTCACAAGTTCGAACTGGTGAGAATCGTGAGCGGGAGTACCGTAACACGGGGCTTTTAGGCGAGTCAAACCACTCAGATGAGGGGGACCTGCGGCAGGGAACCATCCGGCTACCCTCAGTCCCTAAATCGAGTACTGGAACACCGGCTTGGTGCCGATGGCTTGGGCCAACACGCCCCGTTTCTTCAGCTCGCCCATGATCTGTTTGGTCGCGGCATCCAGATCGGTCAAGCCGACCAAGACCACATCGGTGTTGGGCGGGGGTTCTTCCGCCGTCTTGCTCATGTGCACAGCGATGAGGGGTGCCGGATTCACGAGCGTGCGGATCGCCTGCGCCGCTTCGTGGTAGGCTAAGCCGAACGGATTGGTTGTGGAGACGACGATCAACCCGGTATCAGTCAGCAACCGCGCGACTTCGCCATACCGTCGCGCCATCTCGGCTGTCTGCCCCCGCTCGTCTTCGCTGAGATCAGCATCGAGCCCGCGCCGTAAATTTTCGCCGTCCAATAAGTAGGCGTGCCGGCCGTCGGCTACCAGCTGCCCTTCCAGCTTGCGCGCCAGCAACGACTTGCCTGTATGTCGGCCGCCCGTAAAAAGGACCACGGCCGCCCGGTGTCCATACTGTTTGGCACGGTCTTCGACTCCCACCTCGCCCTTGACCCACGCAAAGTCCCGTCGGCGCGCTTCCTCGCGCAAAAATTCCTGATCGTCGTGCACCAGTTCCGTGATAATGCCGCCCCCGGCGATGTCGTATTCATCGACGAGGACGAAGCGGCCGGTCGACTCGAATGAAGACGAAAGGTCAAACGCCAGGGGAGCCTTCGTACGGAAGGTCAATTCCGCCACTTGGTTCTTCCCGACTGAGTGGCTGCCCTGTTGCTGGGCTAAATCCATCGTATCAATGATGCGATGGATGGAGACCACTTCACAGTCCACTTCCTTGGTCGCGACGCGCAATAAATATTTGCGTCCCTTTTCGAGCGGCTTTTTCCCCAGCCAAAACACGTTGGCGCGAAACGCAGTCGAGACGGAGGGCAGCTGCTCTTGGTGAGACGCGATCTCACCACGTTCTACGAAAATCTGTTCGTCCAGCGTGATGCCGATCGATTGCCCGGCCTCGGCCTCCATCGGTTGTGGTTCGACGTTGAATGCCTCGACTGATTGAATATTGGCCCGCTTGTTCGAGGGAGAAAACACGAGATGATCGCCGACCTTCAACCGGCCCGCCGTAATGCGGCCCGTAATGATTCGTCGCGCATCGAATTTGTAGACGTCCTGCACGGGCAACCTGAGCGGCTGCTCCGACCGGGCCGCTTCTTTCTTGAAGAGGCTCAATGTGTCGAGGACCGTAGGGCCGGTATACCAGGACATCTGTTGGCCGCGACCGACGATATTGTCCCCCAGCTTGGCACTGACCGGAATGAACTGCGTCGGCACCGCTTTGAACTGCGCCAGAAACTCCCGGTACTCCTTTTCGATCCCATCGAAGACATCTTGCCGGTAGCCAACGAGATCCATCTTGTTGACGACCACGGCGAACTGACGGACTCCGAGCAGCGACAGCAGATAGCCGTGCTTCTTGGACTGTTCCCTGACGCCTTCGAGCGCGTCGATCAACAGCAGCGCTGCTTCGGCGCGCGCCGCGCCGGAGATCATGTTTTTCAGGAATTCTTTGTGGCCCGGTGCATCGATAATGATGTACTGGCGCCCCTTCCAGATAAAAAACGTCCGGGCCGTATCGATCGTAATGCCTTGTTCTTGTTCTTCCAAAAATGCATCGAACAGGAACGCGTACTCGAATTCTTTCCCTTGCTGGCGGCAGATAGCCTGAACCTTTTCGAGCTTGCCCTCCGGCAACGAGCCCGTATCGGCATAGAGCCGTCCGACCAGGGTGGACTTCCCGTGATCCACGTGCCCCACGATCACGATATTGAGGTTCTCTTCCGGTTTCGAGATGCTGCGTGTCAACGCCGTCGGCATGGCCGTATTTTCCATCACATGTACCCCTTCTTCCGCAGCATCTCCATCCCGCGTCCTGCATCCTGTGCTCGACCGGCCCGCTCGGCGATATTCGTCCCTCGCAGTTCCTCAAGGATTTCATCCACCGTCTTAGCGGTAGACTTGATGGGCGTGGTGCAGGGGGCACAACCCAGACTCCGATAGCGGGTCCCGTCTCCTCTGTCCAGGTAGAGATCCATGAAGGGAATGTTTTCAGCCTTGATGTATTCCCAAATGTTGATCTCGGTCCAATCCAATAGCGGATGAACCCGGATGTGCGTCCCCGGGGGAAAGGTCGTCTTAAATTGGTTCCAGAGTTCCGGCGGCTGGTCGCGGAAGTCCCAATCGCCGTGCTTGTCGCGCGGAGAAAAATACCGCTCCTTTGCCCTGGTCGCATCTTCATCGGCTCGGACGCCCAAAATGATGCCGGTGTAGCCCTTTGACTCAACCAGATTCTTCATCGCATTGGTCTTGAGCGCCGTGCAGCACACATCCCGGCCGAGCGTGTGATTCATGCCGGCGGCGAGGGCCTCCTTGTTTTGTCCGACGACCAAGTTCAACCCCCATTCGCGGGCCAGCCGATCGCGGTACTCGATCATCGCGGGAATCTTGTAGCTGGTGTCCACATGCAGCAGCGGAAACGGCACATGGCCAAAGAACGCTTTACGGGCCAGCCATAACAACACGGTCGAATCTTTGCCCATCGACCAGAGCATGCCCAGGTTGTCGAAATGCTTATACGCTTCCCGAAAAATATAGACGCTTTGATCTTCCAGCTGTTGGAGATGTTTCATGACCTAACCCTCTGATCCTTTGTCTAGGCTGTGACCGGCTGTTTTGCTAATTCGTCTAGTTTGCGAGCCGCGGCTCCCCCTTCGAGGGTCGCACGTACCGCTGGGAAGCTGGCCGAAAGAGAAGAGCCCTTGCCCGAGGCATAGAGCAACATGGCGGCATTCATGAGCACCCAATCTTTTGGCCCCCCCTGGACCCGGTTTTGTAAGATGAGGCGCAGCAGTTCTGCCTCTTTGTCCCGCTGATCGGGAGGGAACCCGGCCATCTCGCGCGAGGGAACGAACCCGAGTCCGAAATCTTTCGGCGCCACGGCCAACGGCGTAATCCGTTCATCGCGTAGTTCCAGCGCTCTCGTCGCCATCGAGGCGGACAACTCCGGATCGCCTTCGACCCCCCGAACAATCAATGCTCTAGCCGTGCCAAGCATACGCAACGCCTCGGCCGTCTTTTCGAAATAGGGCGGATGTGTCAAACCGACGATCTGCACCGGGGCCCGAGCGGGATTGAGCAGCCGGGCAATGGGATGAAAGACATTCCGCACACCCAACTCCTGCCGCAGTTCGAGAAACCGATATACCGGCGGATGGTAGAGGCCGATGTCCAGATACGCGAAGCCCTTCCGGTTCACCTCGTCGGCCACCTGCTTAGGATCGCCGTCCACCGAAATACCAAGAGCTTTCAACACCCCAGCGGCCCCGGGCCGTCCGGGAACACCGTCGTAGCCGTGCATCAGCACGGCGGCACCAGCCGCCGATGCGACGATGGCTGCAGCGACGATGGCGTGAAAGGTGTCCTGCTTGCCGGCATAGGTCGGAACATCCACCAGCGCCAACTCGCGCGACACCGCCAACGGCGGCACATAGTGGCGAGCCGCGGCCGTCAGCGCGGCCAATTCAGTGACCGATTCGGTCTTGAACCGCATGGCGATCAGAAAGGCCCCGATTTGCGCCGGCGTCGCCTCTCCTTCGACCAAGGCCTTCATCACCTGCCGGCACTCCTCCCAGGTGAGGTCCTTGGACGCTTTGGGACCTTTGGCCACTTTGGCAAGAAGTTCGTGAAAAGCCATGTTACGCCTTGTGCAGACCGCACTCGGTCTTCGCACTACCCTGCCAGCGACCGGACCGGAGATCTTGCCCCGGCATCACAGGGTTTGTGCAATGGGTGCAGCCGATACTGGGATAGTTTCGATCGTGGAGCGGATTGTACGGGACTTCGTAGACCTTGATATAGGTCCACACATCCGCCCAAGTCCAGCGGGCCAAGGGGTTGATTTTCACCAGCCCGAATTTGGCATCCCATTCCATGAGCCCCGCGTTGGCCCTTGACGGAGCTTGATCCCGCCTGATCCCGGTGATCCACGCATCGTATCCTTGCAACACACGAGTCAACGGTTCGACCTTCCGCAGTTGGCAACACTGATCCGGGTCCTTCGACCACAAGGCCTCACCATAGCGGTGCGCCTGTTGATCCGGAGACAACAATGACTTGACCTGAATCACCTGCGCCGGCTTCAAGTCATATCGTTCAATGAGCCGGTCGCGAGTCGTATAGGTCTCGGGAAATAAGAAATCGGTATCGAGATAAAACAGCGGGACGGACGGATTGATCCGATGGATCATGTCGAGCAACACGATATCTTCCGCCCCGAAGCTGCACGCCAGCACGATCTTGGACGCGTACCGTTCCAATGCAACGGCTACTACGTCCTGCGGCTGCTTCGCTTCGAGCGACTCGCTCAGCGATTTCAGTTCGGCAATGAGCTCCTGCCCACCGTTCACGGCCATTGACCTCGCGCTCCTCACTCCCCGACTTTTTCGACCAGCACGCGATAGTGCGTCGCCTCGGCCTCCAGTGCTTCTTGCACCAGGATCTTGTGTCCGTCGTTCTTCAAACTCATCGGCACGTTCTTGATCGGCTCGCCGGCATCCAGCCAGACTTCTAGTTGCTCACCGGCATCCATCATTTCGAGTTTGAGCTTGGTTTTCACATAGTTCATCGGGCAGGCCACACCGCGCAGGTCGTACACCGGCGCAGCGGTTGGAGTCGGAGCCGCCGGCTTGGTCTCAATAGGTGCGGGGGCGGCAGGCGTTTCCGTTTCTTTCACAGCCGACAGCTTCAGATCCTTCCCCATCTGGTCCGTCGCCGTCCGGCAAGCATCGACAAATCCCTTCGCAAACAACATTTTCCCCCGTGCCGATTCCTCCGTCGTCTCCTTCGGGCCCAGGTCACCGACTTGTTGACTCAGCTGCCGGTACTTCGCAGGCACCACGCCCTTTTGCGCAATCCGGCTATCGAATTCGATAAACGTTTCCGCGTCGGTCGACGGCTCGAGACCCTCCGTAACCAGCAGAGCTTTTGCCGCTGCCAACACCGCACGGTACGACTTGTTCACGGAGACTGAGTATTGATGGTTTTCCACCAACAATTTGGCTTGATAGAGTTCCTGGTCGGCTTCGAGGATGCCGTTTTCGATCATCTCCAGCGCGCCGCCGGCGCACTCACCAGGGCCAAGATCCTCGAGGATAAATTCCTCTTCCCCTTCCCAGTCGTAATAAAACGTGGGGTCGGCCTCATAGGGCGGCACGATGGTGTAGGGAATCAATTCATCTTTCAGTTTGTTCTTGCCGACACGAGCGATGAAGCCCGGCAAGCCTTCGTTCGCCAGCCGGTCACGCCGATAGACATCGATCAGATGGGTGATCGCCGCCGGCACCGCTTTGGCCGGCAACTTGACCGTCATCTGTCCGATCTTAGCGGTCCCGTTCACGGATCCACCCAGGTGCAGTTCATAGTGCGGGGCAACATGGTCGCCCAGGCGTTTCCCCACGCCATGCAGTCCGATTGTGGAGATGTGATGCTGCGCACAGGAATTGTGGCAGCCACTGATTTTCACATCGACACCCGCGAGATCTGCCGGCACCCGGCCAGCGGGAAAGACTTCCGCCAGTGCGCGCGCCAATCCCTTTGAGGACGTAATACCCAGACCACAGGTGTCCGTGCCGGGACAGGCGATGATGTCCTCGACGAGCTCGGCGCCGGGATCGGCCAAGCCTTGCGCGCCGAGGTCGCCATAGAGCGCTTCAATCTGCTGTTCAGGAATCCACCGGATGACAAGGTTCTGATTGATGGTCGTTCGGAGATTGCCGTTGGAGTAGCGCTCGGCCAAGTCTGCCACCGCCAACATCTGCTCCGCGGTGATGTCGCCCATAAAAAGCTTCAGCCCGGCCGTCACATAGCCCTCTTGCTTTTGCTGAATCACATTGGTGCGCTTCCACATCTGGAACGGCGTCTCCTGACCACCATGCGTTCCATTGCCATTCCCGGTCCCGTTGCCATAGACCGCGCCGTTGCGGAGCGGCATGATCAGAGCGGGCGGTTCATCCTGATGCGGGAGAAGCCGAATCGGCTCATGCTGGGGAAGCGCATGGCCCATGGCGGCATAGGCCGCCTCCCAACGCCGCTTGAATTCTTCAAAGCCCAGCTTGTCGATCACGAATTTCATGCGGGCCTTGTTGCGATTCTTGCGGTTCCCCAAAGTATCGAACACCTTGATGACAGCCTCGATACTCGGGATCAGCTCGTCTATCGGTGTGAACTCCCGCAGCAGTTGCGCCACGCGCGGAGCGGACCCCAACCCACCGCCGGCCACCATGCGAAAGCCGATCACGCCATCGGCCCGTTTGACGGCCAGAAGCCCGATGTCGTGAATGGGAGTCAGCGCACAATCGTGCGCGCATCCCGACAGGGCGATCTTGAACTTGCGGGGCAAACTCTGACTCAGCGGGTTCCGCAACAGATGGTACGCCACCGTCTTGGCATAGGGGGTGACATCAAACACTTCCCCGCGGCAGACCCCGGCTAAATGACACGCCGTCACATTGCGCACCGTATTCGCGCAGGCTTCCCTCGTCGTCAGTCCGACTTCAGCCAGTCCACGCATGATCGTCGGCACATCCTTGAGCTCGACAAAATGCAACTGGATATCTTGCCTGGTCGTCACATGACCCACGCCGGTCGCGTAACGATCGGCCAGTTCCGCCACTCGCCGGAGCTGATTGGCGGATATCCCACCGAATGGAATTTTGATCCGCACCATTTGCACGCCGGCCTGCCGCTGCCCATAGATCCCATACTGCAAGCGGAACGGTCTGAAGAGATCCGACGAGACATCGCCGGAAACCAAGCGCAGGGCCTCGGCCTCAAACGTGTCGATCTCCTCGGCAATCGCCGGAGGGATCGGATGGGTTGCAATCGCTGGAACCGCGAGAGGCTGTGTCGGGCTCATAGGCTCATCTCCTTGCCTCCTCCAGCCAACTGTGGCGGAGGCACATGATTCAGAACGAGGTCAAATGTGATACATCGGGTTTCGGCGTTCTTCAATGGCCCGTTGGCGACCGGCCAATTCGTCGATCGTAATACGATTGAGCACCTCATGCTCAGCCTGTGCCACCTGCTTCCAGACCTGCCCCAACAGCAACTCTTGTTTGGGCAGAGGCCGGTCAAACGGCTGATCACCCTGAAACGCGCGATAAAATACCGGGCCTTCGAGCACTTCTAGGATATCGGCCACTGAAAGGGCCGACGGCTCCTTGCTCAACAAATAGCCCCCCTGCGCGCCGCGAAGACTTTCGACCAGCCCGGCTTTTTTCATTGAATGGAGAACTTGCTCCAGAAACCGAATGGGAATCGCTTGCCGCCTGGCAATGGCACGAGCTTGGACCGGCGCTTCTTTTCCATTCATGGCAAGATCGATAGCCGCCATAATTCCATACGTTGCGCGTTGAGACACTTTCATTCTTTATTATTCCGGTAGGAATTGTGACTTATATACATCTTTTAAAATCATGCTGTCAAGCCAGCGGTACGGCCTGAGGGTTTGGCCCGAGATGAGGACCACAAGATACCCCTTCCATAAGCCGGCGGTCTTTCCCCATTGCACTCAGCGTTCATCCAGGAGACACCGTCGGAACGGACCGTCGGAATTCCACAGATTCGGAATTCGTTCTCTTTCACAACTAGTTGTTCCATATCGCGAGTTCGAGAACGCAACGACGGGAAAGGCTTGTAGAGCGCACATCGGCAGCCTGTCTCAACAAAAATTCGATTGACATCATGGGCACCCTGGGCAATAATCCCACCCTCTTCTTCTTCGCGTGGTGCCTTCATGTCGGTGCCTTCATCCGTATTTTCTGTTCTGCTCATGACAGCAGATGCAGGGGTACAGGAGCAGTTCAAACAAGCGTTTGGCGACACCTCCGTCACCGTGGCGCGAGATGCAGCGGGGCTCCGCAAAGAGGCGGCCAAGCATCACTACGATGCCGTGATCGTAGAATCTCGCAGTGCAACCGATGAGGCTCAGGCTTTGCGGGAACACATTGATCCATCACGAACATTAGTCATGACCGGATCACGCACGGTGTTGAAGAGGACCGCCAAGATATTCCAATCCTTGGATTCCCAGAATGGGTATGGACCGCGTCAGGGCAGGACACGTGACCATTCTCTTGAAAGTTATCTGGAGTGCAAGATGGGCGAATTCGTGAAGGGCATGCGGAACGGCGCGGCCAAGAATCTATACCCCATGCTGATTTCCGCCGTGGAACGTCCCCTGATCACTTCCGCGCTCCGCGAAACACGCGGGAATCAGATTCAGGCAGCTGAGCTATTGGGATTGAACCGGAACACCTTGCGAAAAAAGATCGCCGGACTGCATATTCCGCTGAAGCAGCTCCGGGCAAAATCCGATCGTGCGGTGTAAGGGTGTACGCCAGTGGCGTGCGAAGCGTCTGATCAACCAAGAGTGACGTCTTCACCACTCACTGACAAGGAGGGGACTCGATGACCAAGGAAGAACTCATTGCAAAGATGGCGGCGTCGGCGGGCATTACGAAAGTCGCCGCGGGCACCGCGCTCGAGGCATTCACCGGAGCCGTGACCACATCGCTGAGAAAGGGTCAGCGGGTCTCGCTCGTCAACTTCGGCACCTTTACCGTCTCCAAGCGCAAAGCTCGAATGGGGAGAAACCCCCGGACCGGCGAATCCTTGAAGATTCCGGCAACCAAGGTCCCGAAGTTTTCCGCCGGGAAAGAGCTGAAATCGGCGATCAAGTAAGCCTCGCGACACCCATTGGCACGAGAGAAGCCGGCCTTCGCTCGACTCACGGGGGAGGCTTGCTTCTCTTTGCTTTTCTTGACACTCTAGGCGGGCCTATATTAGCATGCCCACCCGGACGATAGGCGCGTAGCTCAGGGGGAGAGCGCTACCTTGACACGGTAGAGGTCGACGGTTCAAGACCGTCCGCGCCTACCACCTGGCCGAGGCATCCGTGCGCCTCTTGGAGGCGGGGTGCCTTTTGTCGTTTTTGCCGTGAGCAGTTGACCCAGCGCATGAAAATCTCCGTACCAGACGGGCCTCAGCAAGACGTGCACACCGGCCAGACGGTGGGAGCCGCCCTGTCTGCCCTGGGTATTCCGCTCGGCTCGGACATCTTGGCAGCAAAAGTCAACGGAATGGTGGTGGACCTTTCGTGCCCCTTGTCGGAGGATGCGACAATCGAGCCGCTTCGGTTCGACAGTCTTGAAGGCCGTGACGTGTACCGCCACAGCAGCACCCACCTCATGGCACAAGCGGTCAAGGAACTCTTTCCCACCGCCCAGCTCACGATCGGACCGGCACTGGAGGACAGTTTCTACTATGACTTCGCCTACGAGCGTCCGTTTACCCCTGAGGATCTGGAGAAAATCGAAGCGCGCGCTCGTGAGATCGCCGCACGCAAACTGACGATCACGCGGCGAGAACTTTCCAAAGCCGAAGCCATCGCGTTTTTTGCATCGCGAGGCGAACAGTACAAGGTCGAATTGATCGAGGGCTTTCCTGATGGCGAATCGATTTCCGCCTATGCCCAAGGCGATTTTGTCGATCTGTGCCGCGGCCCACACCTGCCCTCAACCGGCCATGTCGGCGCGTTCAAACTCCTCACGACCGCCGGTGCGTACTGGCGCGGAGACGAACGCAACCCGATGCTCCAGCGGATCTACGGCACATCGTTTCCGACCCAGGCCGAATTGGACGCGCACCTGGCCCGACTGGAAGAGATCAAGCGCCGTGATCATCGAAAAGTCGGAAAAGACCTGGATTTGATTTCCGTTCAGGACGACATCGGGCCTGGCCTGGTGCTCTGGCATCCCAAAGGCGCCGCCATTCGATTGCTGATCGAAAATTTCTGGCGCGAACAACATCTCAAGGACGGCTACGATCTGGTCTATTCGCCCCATGTCGCGCGCCTCGACCTCTGGAAAACCAGCGGGCACGTCGACTACTACCGCGAGAACATGTTCGCCTCGATGAAGTTAGAGGGCAGCGAGTATCAGCTCAAACCGATGAACTGCCCCTACCACATTATGATCTACAAGTCCCATCTTCGCAGTTATCGGGACTTACCGATCCGGTATGGAGAGCTCGGAACCGTCTACCGATACGAACGGACCGGCGTCTTGCATGGCTTACTGCGCGTGCGGGGGTTCACCCAGGACGACGCCCATTTGTTCTGCCGCCCCGACCAGATGGAAACAGAAGTCAGCCGCGTGCTCGACTTCACCTTCTTTGTGTTGGGGACGTTCGGGTTCACCGAGTTCGAAGTGTTTCTCTCCACCAGGCCGAAAGAGTCGGTGGGCGCCGAGGAACATTGGACGCTGGCGACCAGCGCGCTGGAGGCGGCCATCAAGAGCCGACACATCGCCTATCAGCTGGACCCCGGCGGCGGCGCCTTCTATGGCCCGAAGATCGACATCAAGATCAAGGACGCGCTCGGCCGTTCCTGGCAATGCTCCACCATTCAAGTGGATTTCAACAACCCGGAGCGATTTGGTCTGAGCTACATCGGCGAGGATGGGAAGGCACACCAGCCCATCATGATCCATCGTGCCTTGATGGGATCCATCGAACGATTCTTTGGGATTCTGATCGAGCACTATGGCGGAGCCTTCCCCCTCTGGCTCGCCCCCGTGCAAGCAACGGTGATGAACATCACGGACAATCAGCGAGGCTATGTGGCGGAAGCCGTCGCGCAATTGAAAGCGGCCGGATTCCGGGCCGAAGCCGACCTGCGCAACGAGAAGATCGGCTTCAAGATCCGAGAAGCGGAGAAGGCCAAGGTGCCGTTCATGCTGGTCGCGGGGGACCGTGAAGTGCAAGGCGGAACCCTGTCGGTCAGAGGCCGGAGCGGGGCGAACCTTGGCAGCATGACGGTCGCCGGCGTCATCGACCTCTTACGCACCGAGGTCTCACGCCTCAGGCCAGACGTTCACCCTACATAATAGGAGGTGGCTTATCGTTCCCAAACTGCGTGTGAATCGTGAGATCCGGGTCCGAGAAGTACGCGTGATTGGTCCTGAGGGAGAACAACTGGGCATTCTTCCGACACCGGACGCCTTTCGCCAAGCGCAAGAAGGCGGATACGACTTGGTCGAAGTGGCCCCCACGTCGGTCCCTCCGGTCTGCCGGATCATGGACTATGGCAAGTACAAGTATGAGCTGAGCAAAAAAGACCATCAGAGCCGACGCCATCAGAAGTCCACGCAGGTGAAGGAAATTAAGCTGCGGCCTCGCACAGACAAGCACGATCTGGAAATCAAGGTCCGCCAAATGAAGGCGTTTTTGGAGGAAGGCAACAAGACGAAAGTCACGCTCACTTATCGCGGACGAGAAATGGCCAACCAAGAAATGGGCCGGGCCGTGATGAACTCGGTGATCGAGCAGCTGGCCGACTGCGGCACGATCGAATATGCCCCCCGCATGGAGGGACGCAGTTTGATCATGATCGTGGCGCCAAAATAGGTAGTACCATTCACGATGACGACCGATTAACCAAAGGAATGAGTCTCATGAAGATGAAGTCACATAAGGGGGCCAGTAAACGATTTGCAAAAACGGGAAGCGGCAAGATCGTCCGCCGCAAAGCGGGCAAGCGGCACTTGCTCAGTCACAAAGGAAGCGATCACAAGCGCCGGCTGAGCGGCGCGTCGGTCGTCGATCCCACAGCCACGGCCTCATTACGCAAGCTGCTGCCTCGGTAAGAATTCGGATAGGGTTTTTTATAGAACGCAAAGGAGAGAATCATGCCTCGCGCAAAAGGTGGACCGAAGACACGACATCGGAGAAATAAACGCCTGAAACTCGCCAAGGGACAATATGGCGCAAAGAGCCGGTTGTTCCGTTCGGCAACGGAGAGCGTCGATAAAGGGCAGACCTACGCCTATGTGGGCCGCAAGGACCGTAAGGGCGACTTCCGCCGCCTGTGGATCGCACGCATCAGCGCCGCCGTCCGGGCCCAGGGCCTGAGCTACGGCCGATTCATCAACGCCCTCAAGAAAGCCAACGTGCTGCTGGACCGCAAGGTCCTCTCCGACATGGCGATCAAGGACGCCGCCGGATTTGAAAAGCTCTGCAGCCTCGCCAAGCAGCACATGACGCCGGCAGCGGCGTAAGTCGCAACGCGGTTGCAACAAAAGAGAAGAGGGAGCGACAACTCGTCGCTCCCTTTTTCGTTTTGGATCACGCTCCTGAACTCTCCGGTCTAATCCCACACAAACTGAAACACCCATCCGGATCCAACAAGCCATCCTCTGGAGTTCAAGATTTCCCAGAATACGTCACCCTGTGAGGGCCCCATGCCCTTCTCGTTTCGTTCTCATCGTGGTTCCCCTGTGTAAGGTGTGGCCTGCAAGTTTAGGCAGAAGTGGACAATCTGCCGTAACCGGATTATACAGTCTGCCCAAACATTGTTAGCTGGCGGGCATCCGATCGTATGCGTTCAAAAAGGTAATTTGAGATGACCTACTTATTTAAGGAAATGCTTCTGGCCGGCGGTTTGTTTCTCGGAATGCTGCTGTTCTTTGAACTGGGACGACAGTACGGCGTCGCCAGACGCAGGCGTGATCCAGTTGGCGCAGAGAAAGGATCCGGTCCGGTTGAGGCCGCAATATTCGGTCTGCTTGGTTTGCTTCTAGCGTTCACGTTTTCAGGTGCTGCGTCCAGATTCGAAGACCGCCGACACCTGATCACTGAGGAGGCAAACACGATCGGCACAGCATATCTTCGCATTGACCTACTACCGCCTGACACCCAGCCCGCCATACGGCAGCTATTTGTCCGCTATCTGAACACGCGGACAGATGCCTATCGCAATGCAGAGGATGTAACGACCACAAACACAAAAGCCTCTGAAACAGCAGCGATTCAGGGCGAAATCTGGTCGAAGGCAGTGGCGGCGTTACATCGCCCTGATACAGCGACACAAGCTGCGATTCTTGTGATTCCCGCATTGAATGCAATGATCGACATCGCGACAACCAGGGGGACGGCGATGCAAAACCACCCGCCGCATGTTGTCTTTGTCCTGTTGGCGGCACTGAGCCTCACGAGCGCGCTTTTGGCCGGCCACGTGATGTGCAGGACCACCGTTAGAAGTTGGTTTTACATGCTCCTGTTTGCAGGGGCGATGTCTGTGACCTTCTTTGTGATCTTGGACCTCGAGTACCCGAGATTTGGTCTGATTCGCATAGACGAAGCCGACCAGGTGCTCATCGAGCTTCATAACCTCGTGCGGTAAAGATGTGCAACGTTTGGACGGGGTCGGGCTTTGCTATCTTAATAATTTGCCTACACCCACACTTCCGACTGCCATGCCCAGGGCCGATCGTGGTTTCTGCGGCCGTGAACGACGGTGATGTCCTAAGGACTGCTCTCAGGCGGTACGATCTCGCTGCCGAACTTCCGCTCCTGGCCGTTCTTCGACCATCGGTCTCCGACCCAAAGCAGAATTACACGGCGTCATTGGCCCTGATCTGATCGAATATTCCGGTATCCCGGCTTCTCCTCAATCCGCTGCCGCTGCCGGTCTCACTGTCTTCAGTGACATCCGGAATTGTTTGGGGCGTTGATGGGGCAGGCATGGGTGGAGAGTCTCGCAGACCTGAGTCTCATGGTTAAGACGTGCCTTGTTCGACCAACTCATTCTCGATCGTGACGCCCAGTCGTGCTATCAGCCGAGTGAGTAATGTGAAGTGGGCGCGCGAGTCAGTCGCAACGGCCAGCTGTTCAGCCGTCGCCAGTTGTATCGTAGATACCAGTGCGGCGGAGGTTTTCAGGAGAGCCAGGCCATAGTCGAAGAGATCCGCTTCTCTGCCAACGAGCCGTCTCTGGCTGAGTTGACGGATACCGGCCACCGTAAAGGGAGTCATCTCGAACAAAGTATCATTGAGACGAACCAGCAAGGGCTGCTCGGTAAGGCCCTCGTGGTGACGCCCCGTGATGTCTGTGCCGTCGAACAGCCCTCGTTGGAATCGACGATTCTCCACCAGCGCGCGATGAAAGAGCCCACGCCACGTTGAATCGGTAAGATCACGATCCACGGCGAGGCAGGTGTCCGGCGTGAGCGGTCCGCTGACGTTGTACCCCTGCACCAGTCGCTTGCTAGCCAGGAGGTCGGGGAAGGCATCGCCCATTCGTTCGGGAAAGGCCGTGGTCCCACAGAACGGACTGACTTGTATGGCCATATAGTCCCGGAAATGCACTTGTTGATACCGCTCCAGGAGCCACTGCAAGGTGCGCTCGTGGCACAGGTGGAACGGATAAAATAGGACGCCGGATCGTGTCATGCCAGTGATTCAGCATAGCTGCTCTGCAACCGAATCGGCAAGCTGTCATCCCAGGAACAATCAAACGGACGCTGTTACAAATGAAATGGGGTCAGCAACTATTTCGCTGCTGGAAGGGAATCGGCGAGCACGCTGGCCGGCTATTCATCAGGGACACACGGGGGAGACTGAAACCAGGTATGGCACACAATTAAATAGCACACGGATCCCCATTCTCAAACACAGATCGACTCCAAGATTCGCAGTCTATCCCCGACAGCGAAGCGATGCGTTGTCTTGATACGCGTCGGACTTCCTTTTAGACTCACCATCCAGTACGCACCGTAACGTCCCGTGCTATGCGGCGCAGGATTCTTTATCTAATTAGCCAGCAGGAGAAAGATTCTTGTCGTTCCTGGCAGAGATTCTCATCGAGTTCGTAATCCAGTTCGTACTTGAGGTTCTAGTAGAGATTGGCGCTCACGGTCTAAAGCGGGATCGGCCACCACTTCATCCTGCTCTTTCAGTCGCAATCTACATTCTGCTAGGTGGCCTGCTCGGCTGGCTGTCGTTCTTGTTCTACCCGCAGCACCTGATTTCTCACCCATACGCCCGTATCGTGAATCTCGTCCTGACTCCAATTGCTGTGGGGTTGGCGCTGGGTGCGATCGGTTCTTGGCGGGCCAAGCGAGGAACAGAACTGGTGCGGTTGAACAAGTTTGCGTACGGTTACGCTTTCGCACTGGCTTTTGCCTTGGCTCTGCTGGCTAACAACTTGTTCAAGCCGACACCGTTTCGTGGCATCGGCAATGGCCGTTAAGATCGTGCACCGTCGCTACGGCTTGACTCAGGCACAAATGCGACAGGGCTGAGAACCGCTTTCAGCGGGTGTGTGCCCTCCCTGCCGAACGTCCGGTTGTGGCCGGAGGCCGACGGTCGCAACATGGCCTCTACTGTCTATTGAGGGAAAATCGAGAGACTCGCTTACGATAGATCCGTGAGCTGAGACAGGTTTACGTCGAATGCGACCACCGGCACGGCGATCTGCCAGCGTTCGAGGACTTCGGGATGGACTTCGCCGATGACGCCGACGGCTTTGCCGGCGACGAGAATGCGGCCGGCGCGGCCTTCGAGAAACGACGGATGCTGGACCGGCTCCAAACTGTACTCTTTGCCCACATGGTACAAGAGCACGTCTAAACAAGAATGAATCTCCGAGAAATGCGCCGCGGCATGGGCGATCACCGCGCCGAGCACGGTCTCCGTTCGGGAGCCCAGATCATGCGCCGCATCGGGAATCGCCACATCGCCGGCTTCGAACAAACGGTGCGGGTAAAACGCGCGGTTCGACGCGGCCTCGACGCGCAACAGCGAGGGCAACATCCATTGCCGTAAACAGGAAAAGCTCAACGACATCACGTTGTCGACTTCGACCATGTTCCCCCATTCGGTCTCGGCCAGGCGCATCGCATCGCGATACTGCTCCGGCGATCCCAGAATGTTGGAGATGATTTCCTGAAACCCCAGCCCGACCATCAATTCGCGAGCCCGATCCGACGCCTGCTCGATTCGAGAAAGACTCCCAACGGTAAACTGCGCCGGCATCTCCGGCGAGAATGATCCGTAGCCGCAACTCATCGCCACATCTTCGACCACGTCCATCGCATGCAAGAGATCCTGCCGATAGGGCGGCAGCTTTGCCTTGACGGTTCCTTTCCCCACTGAGACGTCGTAGCCGTACGTTTCAAGGGCTTGTTTAACCGTCTTCTCGCTGAGTTCCTGGCCCAGCGCCCGTTCAATGGTGTCGATCTTGATCGTCCTCGGCTTTCCCAAGTCCTGTGGGGTCACAACACGTTTCCCGATGGCAGTACTCTTCGGATACTGCACTTCGACCGGCTCGATGGTCGCGCCGCGGTCGGCGAGGTTCGCAGCGAAGATGTTCAGTGTCAGCACGACCATCGACAAATCCGTGCCCGTCACCTCTACGAACAGTTCGTCGTCGCCGACCCGCACCTCGCCGATCTCCCGGCTGTTGATGATCGGCGGAAAGGACAGGGGCTGGTTCCTGGCGTCTCGGAGAATCGGCAGGCGGTTCTGCCCGGCCAGAATATGCCCATGCTCCAACCCTTTCGGATGAACCATCAGAATTTCAGACAGGGTCATCACCGTTTCCATGCCCAGCGGCGTGAACCGCGCGTCGTCCGGCTTCACTAATTCGTAGGTCACGGGGAACCGAATCTTCTGGAGCTGATAGATCCCGATAGAGACCGTTTTGCGCTTGTGGCCGAAGATGTCTGCCAACTTCTCTTGTGTCTGAATGAGCTGCGCCAACCCTTCCTCAGTGACCCGGTAGCCCCTGGCCGCGCAGGCGGCGACATACGGGCGAACGTGTTCGAGTCCTGGCGCCACGATGAGACGGAGTGGGGTCTTAGCTTTCCTGGCTAGAAACGGATAGGGTTTGAGTTTCCCTTTGCGCTTGATGCGGATTTGCCGGGCAATGCCCTCGCAGCACCAGAGGTCTGGTCGGTTGCTGTCTTGCAATTCGACACGCAGTTCGCCCGTGTCGGGATTGTGGCCTTTCAGCTCCCCTTTCACCAGCATGAGCCAGTTTTCCAGATCCTCGATAGAGATCGCTCGATGCTTCCGATCAGCGTCGAGCAACGACTCCAAATCAGATTTGAAAATGGAAATCGTGGGCATGGCGGCCTTTAGAAAAGTCCCCTGGTTGTCCGAATCAGTTCCAAGTTGTCAGTGAACAACTCGCGGATGTCATGGATGCCCAGCGCGACCATCGCCATGCGGTCCAGACCAAGCCCCCACGCAATCACGGGCGCGGTTACACCGAGCGGCAGGGTCACTTCCGATCGAAACAGTCCGGCACCGCCAAGCTCCATCCATCCCAAGCGCGGATGCCGCACGTGCAACTCAACCGACGGCTCGGTGAAGGGGAAATAGGCCGGCACGAACTTTACCTCTTTGGCCTGTGCGACTTCCCTGGCGAACAAATTCAACAGGCCCAACAGCGTTCGAAAGTTGATGTCCTCGCCCAACACGATCCCTTCGACTTGGAAAAAGTCCGTCGCATGGGTCGCATCGACCTGGTCATAGCGGAAACAGCGCGCGATCGAAAAATATTTCCCCGGCACGGACGGATTGGCGGCCAGCGTGCGGGACGACACGGCCGTCCCCTGGCTGCGCAGCACCAATCGCTTGGCCCGCTCGCGGTTGAACGTATACCCCCAACCGGTCGAGCCGGTCGTCCCGCCGTTCTCGTGCGCGGCGGTCACACGGGACAAAAACGGTTCGGCGACCCGCGCGGCATGAGTCGGCTGTTTCACGAAATACACGTCGTGGATGTCGCGTGCGGGATGGAACTGCGGCATGAAGAGCGCATCCATATTCCAGAATTCTGTTTCGACGAGCGAACCCCGCATTTCCTGGAACCCCATGCTGACCAGCTTGGCCTTCACCGCATCCAGAAATTCTCGATAGGGGTGTTTTTTACCCGTTCCGATGCGGGGCGCACGCAGGCTGATGGTATATTTCCTGAACCGTTTGGTCCGCCAGCTCCCGTCCTTGAGCAACTCCGGGCTCAACTGCGAGACTTCTTCGAGCGTGGGTTGCGCCGCCAACTGGCCGGCCACCGCCACGCCGTCCGGTGACAGCCTGTACGACCGCGCGACACGGTCTTCGACTCGGAACGGCTCCTTTGTACTCCCTCGCCGCACCGCATGCTCCTGAATGAGCTGGCGAGACGCTTCGGGAAAGCCACCCACCTCGCGCGGCCCTTCATGTAACTCCCGGAGTAACGCGCGCATCGCCTCGGCTGAGGGACTGGGCCGGCCGGTGGATTCGAGACAACCGCCTTGCACGATCAGCAGCGCGCCTTCTTTCTTCAGCCGGCCGACCGCCTTGCTGACATCGGACGGATCGAGGCCCTCTTTCGCATGCAGATCAGGGATCGTGAGCCGCTTGCCCGTACTTGAAGCATCGCGCGCGGCGGACAAGATATACTCGACTGGCGCATACCCCTCGAAATACGTTTCACCCAGCGGTGTCAGCGATACGAGCGGTGTGACCGTTTCAGATGCGACGAGGAGGAGTTGCTTGGCCAGCAGCCATTCGACCGCCATGCTCAACTGCGAGGGTTCGAGACCTGTGGCCGCCGCCAGCTGCTCCGTGGGAAGGACGCCGCCGCCTGGGCCAAACGCCGTGAGCGTCTTGATTTCGAGAGGATGCAGCCCGTCGATAAGTGCGGATCTGTCCACGCTGAGCGCCTATCCCACCGAAGTCCGCGCCGCCGGTGCGGCGGCACTGCCTGCAGCTCGGAGCGCCGCAATCATGCCCGCATAATCCCGTTGTGAAAAAATGGCGGAGCCCGCGACTAAGACGGTTGCGCCGGCGGCCACAACCTGCGAGGCGTTCTCGGCTTTGATGCCGCCATCGACTTCCAACAAGGCTCGGCTCTGGATGCGATCCAGCATGGCACGGGCTGCGGCCACCTTGTTCAGCGCCGATGGGATGAATTTTTGTCCTCCGAATCCTGGATTGACCGACATGATCAGCACCAGATCCACATCGGGAAGAATCTCCTGCAGCGATGCGATCGGTGTCGCGGGATTGAGCGTCACTCCGGCTTTCACGCCGCGCTCCTTGATCGATTGGATCGTGCGATGCAAATGCGGGCAGGCTTCCACATGAACGGTCAGATAATCCGCACCCGCCTCGGCGAACTCCTGGATGAAGGCATCGGCATTGGTGATCATGAGATGGACATCGAGCGGAAGCTTCGTCACCTTCTTAAGGGCCTCCACGATCGGCGGCCCGACCGTGAGATTCGGCACGAAATGTCCGTCCATCACATCGACGTGCAGCAGATCCGCGCCGGCCCGCTCCACCGCCGCCACCTCGTCCGCGAGACGGGCAAAATCGGCGGAAAGAATGGAGGGGGCGATCAACGTCGGCTGGGCCATTACGAAACCTTTCTGAGGCGGGCGGCGTAGAATCCGTCCATCCCGAACCTATTGCCCATGGTCGAGAGTGCACCCTGAGCAGTCACAAGGGAGAGGGCTGGCAAAGGCAGCCAGGGCTCGACGGATTCGCGCACCCAGTCAGGAGACATCCGGCACACAGACTCGATGACGTCTTCCGTTTCTTCCCGCTCCGTCGAGCACGTACTATAGACCAGCACCCCACCGGGCCGCAATACAGAGGCCGCCGCGTCAAGAATCTGTGTTTGCATCCGGTGATGCCGGGCAAACATCGCTTCGTGTTTGGTCCACTTGGCTTCCGGATGTCGACGGAGAACCCCGAGCCCGCTGCAGGGCGCATCGACGAGGATGCGGTCGAACATCCGGCCTTGGGATACCGACAGCAGCGACGTCGCGACATCAGCGCGCATCGTGCGGATGATGGTCATGCCCAAACGCCGGCAATTCTCATCCACCAATTTCAGCCGATCGGCATTCCGATCCAGCGCGAGCATCTCTCCGCGATTGTGCATCAGAGCCGCCAGATGCGTGGTCTTGCCGCCAGGTGCGGCACAGGCATCGAGCACCCGCTCGCCCGGTTGCGGGTCAAGCAGCGGCGGGATGAGTTGCGCGGCTTCATCTTCCACATAGAAATCGCCGTTCTCAAATCCTGGGAGGGATGTGACGGCTTCGCCCTGTTCGAGCACCACTCCGACCGGACTGGCAACGGTCGGACGAGCCGCGATCCCCCCTTGTTTGAGCTGATCGAGAAATTGTTCCCTCGTCATCCGCAAACGATTCACCCGCAGCGTGACGGCAGGAACTGTACCGGTGGCGCGACAGGCGGCTTCCGCATGGTCGAATCCGAGCCGATCGATCCACCGCTGGCAGAGCCAGCGCGGCACGGAATAGCGGACAGATAGCGCACGAGCCGAATCGACATCGAGGCCGGGCAGCGCCGGCTCAGGCCCACGAATGAGATTGCGCAACACCGCGTTGACGAACCCACTCCAATCGCGGCGCAACTGTCCCGCATAGGACTTCGCGAGCCGCACCGACTCATCCACGGCCGCCGAGGGGGGAATACGGTCCAGACATAGCAACTGATAGGTGCCCAGACGTAACACCATTTGCACCACAATCGGCAGGCGCGGCAGGGGTCTCTTGAGCACCGGCTCCAGCCGCCAATCGATGGTTTCCTGCCGCCGCAACGTGCCATAGACCAACTCCATCGCCAAGGACCGGTCGCGTACATCCAGTCTGAAATCCGCAGCCCGCTTCTCTAACTCATCATCGAGCGCCTTATCGCCCGATCGGCAGGCCAGCAGCACAGCCAACGCGACGGCACGGGCTGGAGATCTTTGAGTATCAGGAGACATACGCACGGACGGCATAGAAGCAGAGCCCTGGGGAGGAGACGTCACTAGCCGGGCCCCTCAGACCGAAGTCCCCAACATTTCACCTGAACTGATTCGATGGCCGGCAAGAAATTGCCCAACGGACATACGTTTGGAATTGGCCGTCTGAATTTCGAAAAGCTCCAACACGCCGTGACCAGTGGCTACCCTCAACGACTGCTTGCTACCGGTCAGGATCGTTCCCGGCGAGGCCTGTGCCGGCTCCTGGATCGCTGCAGCCTTCCAAATGTTCCACCGCTCCTGGCCATGGAAGGTGTATGCGCCTGGCCAGGGAGACATGCCTCGTACGCGATTGGCGATCGACTGCGCGCTCCCTCTCCAATCGATGATCCCATCCTCTTTTTTCAAGAGAGGCGCCATGGTGGCTTGAGTATGATCCTGAACACGAGGCGCAATCACGCCGGCTTTGAGTCGTGTGATCGTCTCGACGAGCAATCGCCCCCCAAGTTCCGCCAGACGAGGCGCCAAGGTCCCAGCCGTATCGTCCGGTAGAATTGGAATCCGTTCTTGCAACAGCATGGCACCCGTGTCCATGCCTTCATCCATCAGCATCGTCGTAATGCCGGTTTCTGTTTCGCCGTTAATCACCGCCCACTGGACAGGCGCCGCGCCTCGATATTTCGGCAACAAGGAGCCATGCACGTTTACACAGCCCATCGGTGGAAGATTCAGAATCGGCGCGTGCAGGATTCGCCCGTACGCCGTCACCGCAATCAGATCCGGCTGCCACGCGGCCAACGACTCCAGAAACTCCGCGGTTCTGATCTTCAACGGTTGGAGAAACGGAATGCCGGCTCGCTGAGCCACAAGCTTCACCGGTGGCGGCGCAAGTTCATGCCCTCGCCCTTTGGGACGATCAGGCTGCGTGACGATTCCGACGACCTGATCCTCCGACGCGAGTAACGCCTCGAGCGACGGAACGGCAAATTCCGGTGTGCCCATGAATACAATGCGCATGGGACCGCTTTAACACTGCGCGCGCGCGAATGCAACGCCGGATGTCATTGCATTCCGTCGGCTTGACTTGCCGTTCGAGGCTTTGTTAGTCTCCGCGCGCGGGGTGGAGCAGCCTGGTAGCTCGTTGGGCTCATAACCCAAAGGTCAGAGGTTCAAATCCTCTCCCCGCAACCAAATCCTTTCTCTTCTCTCTTCAACGATTTACACCCGACCCTCAATCAACGTGTAGCTCCCTGGACCCCCTCTGACCTAGGCAATCTTTTTCACGCTCCTAGAGCATCCACAGATACAGAAACCATTTCGTAATGGTAGCGTGAGAGGACGGAGGGGATTATTCTTACTTTGATCGCTGGAGAGAATGGAAATTATCGCTGGGAATATTGGCCACGTGAGGGCCGGGGAAGAACAATTGCCAGAGTGCTGCCATCGTGCCGGCAACGCCCGTCATTGGTTGTTCGATTGGAAGACCGGAGTTCATGGACTGGATGACCGGTTCTTGTCCTTGAGCAGTAAGTCGGTCCTGGAGGCGCCTCTGTTCCCCAACTGAAATCTCTCCTGCTTCCAGGCCGATCCTGCCCTGATCAATCCATCGGACCGTATACAGCACGCCGTCGATGGGGCACCCCCCTTCCGGCATCAACACCCGAACCACGACATGCGCTCCTCGCTTGATAAGACTGTCCGTCGCAACACGTAAACCATGGAGTGAGATGTCCACTGTCCGGCCTTCAACGATCACATCCTCAGTGAACAGCTGAACCGGATATTGGACCTTCCACCGCTTCTCCCGATCCAAGTCCATATGCCCCTCCCTCGTCGCGCAATCTCTGTGGCAAGTGTATGGTGCCGATACCAGATTGCCCATTCCCCATTCGGGTTAACACATTGGCGCTAGATCTGGGCAACAGCTTGCTGTAAGCCGCTGAAACCTATAGCTCGGAAAAAAGAAGGGGCTGCGCCGTGTCCGACGCAGCCCCCTCTCCTACTCCTTCTTCCTACCCGTTGTCGTTCTACGCTTAGTACCCGGCCTTGGCACTGGAGTTCACCTGGCTGGGGAACGGATCCAGGATGCTCTTGGGCGCGTTGTTCCAGATCACGTCCGCCAGATTCGACATCCGGCTGACGATCTGCGCCGCCACCCCGCCTCCCGCTCCGAACAACCCGCAC
>Ga0194120_10000565_pt1 | contig 69969 bp, 72 predicted proteins | sample TA2MahCa65mmetaG_FD_148642 | JGI IMG/M metagenome (GOLD analysis project Ga0194120, IMG submission 148642) | Freshwater microbial communities from Lake Tanganyika, Tanzania - TA2015019 Mahale Deep Cast 65m | ecosystem: Environmental > Aquatic > Freshwater > Lake | place: Tanzania: Lake...
AATAATCAAATCTTTCCTTCCCGCCCGAAACGTTAACCGTTTCTCTATATGTGTCATGCATCCCATACTCAGTTCCCAGGATAACTTTGTTATCGCCAGTGCCTTTTTTCGTAATAATATTGACGACACCTCCAATCGCTTCCGAACCATATAAGGTACTTTGTGGCCCGCGCAAGATCTCAACTCTCTCGATATTATCTGTTGTAAGGTTTGCAAAGTTAAATGCCCCTGATGTGGGACTATTCATCTGGACACCGTCGACAAAAACAAGTGTTTGGGCAGCAGACGCCCCCCTTATAAACAAACTTGTAGTCCCTCCTATTCCTTGTGTCCTTGTGACTTCAAGGCCGGGTACCTGGCGCAGGACGTCGAGTAACAGTGGCGCTTTGCTATTTTCAATGTCTTTTTGCGTAATAACAGATACAGAACTGCCAACATTTTTCAACGGCTGTTCAGTCCGTGTCGGCGTAATTACGGTTTCTTCCGTATATTTATTTTGCTCGCTTTGCTTCTCGTGCTGCAGTGGAATGTCTTTCGGTGTTTCTGGTGAAGGTGGTTTATCCGGGGATAACGGTTTCTTTTCATCAGATGGTAACGATGGTTCTGTCTTGGTCTTTTCTGGAGTGTTTTTCCCTTCCGGCTGTGATTGTATTACTTCTGTTAATTCCATCTCTCCTTCATGTTTTATTTCATCCCAAAATGCAGGTATTTCTTCCTTGTCTGGTATGAGAATAATAAATCTTTCTTCCGGAAAATGTCCGATTGGAACGGATTCTCCCGCCTTCTCTGTTGGCTCGGCACGGCAATTGCCGCTGAGTATTGAAATGAAAATTATTAAGATGAATAAATATTTCATGCACATCCTTCCTTTCCCCTCGGAAATAAGAATTTAAGAAGAGAGTGTAAGACAGGTCTCCTGGCTTTCGGGTCATCCGACTCTCCGCGCCTTCCCAAAAAACCGTTTAATCAGTTTAAACCGTTCAAACCGTTTAACCGATTTTCCAGTGGCATTATGCGGATTTCGTCGCCGATTACAGTTGCGGGGCAGCTCCCGTTGCTCAAAAACAATGAGATGGGATTCCCTGGCTTCTTACACACAAATACAGATTATGTTAATTGAGTGTTACGTCGGTCTTTTTTCCTCCTGTATGTATAAAATATTTTTTAAAAAATACGAGTACATTAAAAATTTCAGGCAAAATGCATAGTTTTCGTTTAAAAACAAAAAAACCCATATCTCCGATGTTGAAGATATGGGTTTCAATAGTCAAACACGTTTTTATTCTCAAGCCACAACAATAAATCAAACAGAGGCATCATAGAAACACCTGCGTTGTGTGACTTGAACTTGCCACCCTTCACCATCTTTACCATCGAAGACATCGTGAAGCAATTGCAGGCAGGTCTTCTGGCTTCCGGATCATTCTCCACATCACACCTTCCCGGAAAGCTACAGCTTTCCAGTGGCGCTTCGTGATGTTCGTCCCCGGTTACAGCGGCGGGTCCGCTCCAATCCTCTGAGTGAGGCGTGGATTCCCTTTTATTCTTTACCATGCAACAGGCAAAGAATACCTGCAATCAATATATTGTTTATTAAAAAGAACTGGTCTTACTGCTTTTCGGCGGGATTATACTTTGGGGTGCTTACATTGTCAAATTAAATTTTTGTCATGGATAAGAAAATTCGTAACAATTTAGTTTTTTGAAAAAATCCGCCTGTAAGGGATATGATTTGTAGTGGCAAGGCGTGCCTTGCCTCGTAAAATATCCGCAATGGCAAGGCACGCCTTGCCACTACAAGAAAAAATATTTTCTTCCGTTATATAACAGGCGTCATATAAATATCCTTTTCAAAAAAGTAAATTGTTACGAAAATTCAAATGCCGTTTTCTGTTGCCAGGCAATGTAAATGGTGATACTTCCTGTTCATTACAGGCAGGCTTTGTTTAGTTGCCGTCAAAATAATTATTTCTCTTGCTTTCAGGATAATGTGTGATAATATTATATTTATTAATTGGTTGTGCTGTACCGTTGTATAGAGGAAAGTTTATAGCAAGGCTACAAGGTGTTACAACCTTGTAGCCTTTTTTAGTTTCTAAAGATAATTTTTTATTAATTATGAGAGGGGGTGATTTTAAGAATGCCGAACGGGACCGTTAAATGGTTCAACGACTCAAAGGGTTTTGGTTTTATTTCTCAGGATAATGGAGAAGATGTATTTGTACACCAGACTGCTATTCAAAGTGAGGGTTTCAGGACTCTTGCTGAAGGCGATAAAGTAGAGTTTGAAGTCGTAAAAGACCAAAAGGGCTACAAAGCCACAAAAGTAGTCAAATTATAAATATATTTATGAGCATACTCGTATATTTTGCCGCATATAAAATGATATGAAAGGTTGTTTATTGAAAATATAGAGTAAAAATATTGTTATAATTGAGACACAAAAGACCCCAATAATTTTTTACAGTTATTGGGGTCTTTCTTTTTCATGGAAAACGTAGTATAAGATTTATTGATGGGTGATCACGAGTAGCACAGGAATAAAATGAGCAACGTTATGCATGCATGTTTAAAAAAAATATGGATAGCGCTTTTTGCCGTGTTTATAAGCATATTTTCCGCGCAACTATTCTCTCCCCGTGTGTGTTTTTCAAGTGAGGCGGAACAAGACCGGCTTTTGCAGGATTTAACCAGCGGTGATGTTTTTGTGGATACGGAAGAAGATGTACAACTGGTGACGGAGTATGTTTGCCAGAATGGGCATGTGCATAACGAGAAGGGCGATCTTGGCAAATGTGGTGTGTGCGGGTTAGGGTTGAAGGAGGTTATTCACGGGAAAAAACTCTCGCGGCGCGAAAACATTTCTGAAAGGATTGAGTATTTAACGGAAGAAATAGCAGAAAAACGGTTTCTTTTTGGCATCAGCAGCACAGGGATTTTACAACAGATACTTCATGGATATGGCGGACATGGTTTTACCGCGGAAGGATCTGTCGACCTGCTTTTTATTTACCGGCCGTTTGGCAATATGACTCTTTTTCTGGATTTGGAAGGCATCGGGGGCAACGGGCCCGATGAATATATTGACAGCATTTCCGGGCTCAATGACGATGCGGGAGACTTTCAGGAAGAAAACGGCGGCGAACGCTTGTCAGTGCGCGAAGCATGGTGCGAATTGGGTTTCTTTAAGAACCAATTGACATTGGTAATGGGGAAAATAGATTTGACGAACTACTTTGACAGTAATGCGGTTGCAAACGATGAGACCACCCAATTTATTACCAGTGTATTTGTAAATAACGCAACGTTAGAGGTTCCGGTAAACGGACCAGGAATAGCATCCACGTATGAATTTGGCGGAGGTGTGTATTTTGGGCTGGGATTGCAAAGTTCTGATGACGTTGAATCAGGCAGAACTCATGGAATGTATGGAATCGGGGAAATGGGCATTAACTCGTATAAACTGTTTAACCTTGAAGGCAATCTTCGCTTCTGGGGAAAAATGAACGAAGGGCAGGCAAATAATAAAGGGTTAGGAATAAGCATCGACCAGCAAATATCCGAATCAGTGTTTGCCTTCGTGCGGTATGGTATTAATGAAAGGGATGGCGCAGAGGTTAAAAGCGCATGGAGTTCCGGGCTTGAAATGCATCATCCTGTTAATTCACGCCAGGACGATAAGACGTCCCTTGCCTTTGGAAGAACAAAAGCGGTAAATGGGAGCGAAGAGTTTGTTACGGAAATGTATTATAAATTTGTTATTAATAAACATTTTTCCATTACTCCATCAATACAAACTATTTTCGACCCTGTAGGACTCGACGACAGAGATGTGGTAACCCTTATGGGACTGAGGACTCAGTTGGAATTCTGATAAAAAAGTGTTTTCTCTGATTGCATCAATAGAAGTATTCTCTTTTCGATAGTAGTAAAAGTGGCGACAAATACTATTCTTACGCCTTTTCCCGAAGAAGGGACATCATAAATCAGGACAAACCATTTGCAGATTTACATTCCTTACGACAACAATTCTTTATTAACCCGACTTTCGCAATTCGCGCCGAAAAGCGGTTATTTTTAGAAAAAACTCCGAAAAAAGGGCTTTAAAACGGGTGCATTCCCGATTTTTTGTAACTTCTGCCATGTTTTAATAAAACGTACAGCCTTATAAGGGTGGATTAAGCGGGCCGAATCCACCATTCATGCGATAATCGTTGGTGGATACGGCGCAAAAACCAGCGCCTTTATCCACCCTACCCACACCGATTGAAATTTTAAATCTTAAATTTTAAATTTTAGATTAATGGTAATTTAAAATCCAAAATTCAAAATTCAACATTTCTGAATCCCATAAACGGTTACAAAAAATCGGGAATGCACCCTTTAAAACTATCTTAGAGTAACCTTGTTTATTTTTGAACGGAGCATATATAAGCCCTGATGGTGAAGTTGAGAAACCCGGGATTCTGAAATGTCTAATAACTGGCTGATTTCCTTTAACATCATACCTTCATAATAATAAAGACTTATTACCAATTTTTCACGCTTCGGCAATTCTTTAATTGCTTCAATCAACAATTCTTTTTCTTCTTCTGACTCCAGATTGCTCAAAGGATCACAAAACTTCGAATCTGCGAATTGCTTTCCCGCACTCTCTTTACCACCACTTTCCTCCGATTTTGCATTTATTTCTTCGAGGGAAAGAAACATGCCAAAATTAATCTCTGTCAATAATTTTTCCCATTCGGCAGTGTCAATATTCAGTTCCGCCGCAACTTCTTCCGGGAGTGGAGGTCTGTTTAATTTTTGTTCCAGCGTGGCATATGTTTCTCTGGCCAATGAAACCTTATCACGAACAGAGCGCGGCAGCCAATCCTGTGCCCGTAAATAATCCAATATTGCCCCGCGGATTCTGGAAACAGCGAATGTCCCGAACTTAGTATCCTTACAGGGATCAAACCTTTCCGACGCTTCCAGCAAGCCAATAACACCATATTCGACAAGATCATCTTTCTCGACAAAAGAAGGCAAATAAATGCTAAATTTATTTACTACATACTTTACCAATGAAAGATTTTCAGTAACCAATCTTTCTCTGTCCAGCATATCTTTATTCGTGTAATTTGACTTTTCCCTGTTTTTTTTAACCATCATAGTTTTTTCAGGTTCTGTAATTTGTCAGTTTGAGAAAATCGATAAAAGTTCATTCTCTTATGCCACTACTTTTTTTCACCATTGCCAGTCATTTCCAACTCATCTGTTGCAGATTGTCCGGCCTCGTCTTCTCCGTGGTGTTTTTGTATTGCAGTGGCAAAAACACCCAGCAAATATTTTAAGAAAAAATGGCTTATAATACCAGTAATTCCGGCAATTATAATGCTTCTGATTGCCAGCGTGGGCAATGATACCTTTGCATTCAATCCAAGGAAACAGGAAGCGAAAAATACAAATATTATGAAATATATCCGTGCCCGGGCTAAAACCTGTTCCATGCAACCAATGCTCCCTTTTTTGTATTTTATGTAATCCTATAACAGTATTTCAATTCTCTCTTCCAGGCAATCTTTCTCTGTAAGATTATTCATTAAGTATTGATGAATGAGTAATTCTTCTAAAGTAGTCCCCAACACCAAGGGATTGTGATGCATCATTATTTTTTAAAAGTGTGGCAGCCAGTTTATTAAGGCAACTGGTTGCTTTTGTGCTGGGATAAACTGTTGTAAAAGGTTTTTGCATACGAGTTGCGATTGAAACATTCTGATCGTGAAGCATATATCCGACATATTCCAGTTTCACATCAAGAAACCGCTGCGATACCAATGCTATTTTTTTCACAGTGGAATCCGCTTCTTCCTTGCTATCCGAATGATTTACAAACAACTTAATCGTTGCATTTTTCCTTTTTCTCGAAAGAACTTTTATCATAGCGTATGCATCTGTTATCGCCGTTGGCTCAGGCGTTGTAATAAGCAATATTTCATTTGACGCCAAAACAAAATTCAATACGTCCGAGGAAATACCGGCGCCTGTGTCTACAATCATAATATCCACTTCCTCATCCAATCCGCTGAAGCTTTTATAAAGTTGTTCTTTCTGGCTTTCATTTAGATTCGCCAATCCCTCAATGCCGGAACTTGCGGGCACAATCTTTATACCCTCAGGTCCTTCAACAATTATCTCTTTTATTTCTTTGCGCCCCTCAATAGCGTCCTGCAACGTATATTCAGGATGTATCCCCAGTAAAATATCGACATTGGCAAGACCTAAGTCAAGGTCTACCAACAAAATCTTTTTTTTGTATTTTCTCATAACTATTGCAATATTTGTGGCAATGTTCGTTTTTCCAACACCGCCCTTGCCGCTCGTAATTGCGATAGTTCTCACAGCAGAAAGACCTGCCGCTATATTTTGGTTTTCCATCACGTTGCGCAATACCTCCACGGGTAAAACTTATCTAACGACTCAACTCAAAAGTAAAATAAAGAATATCTCCATACTCCGTTAAGTTCCTTTTTATTCCTACAGTTTGACGACTCCTACCGAATCAATCATAACACCCGGAGAAATTTCCTTATACGATAATACTGCCAACTGCGGCAATGCGTTTTCTATAAGCCGGCGCACGTGGCTTCTCACCGAAGAAGATGTCAGCAAGACGACCTCGTAACCGGAAGAGAGAGAACTTCTGACTATTTCCGCTAATTTATCAATTAATTTATGCGCCATATTGGGGTCTAAAGCAAGCAGATTTCCCTTTTCTGTTTTATGAATCGCATTTGCTATAGTTTGCTCCAACTGAGGATCGAAGGAAATCACTCCGATTTTTCCTTCCATATTTTGATATCTCTTGCAAATTGTTCTGGAAAGTTTCTGTCTTACATATTCAGTTAACATTTCAATATCTTTTGTCGCAGGCGCATAATCCGCGATTGTTTCAAGGATAGTTGAAAGGTCACGGATAGGCACTTGTTCCTTTAAAAGATTTTTAAGAATCTCCTGGATACTGCCAAGGGAAATGGTATTCGGCGTTAACTCCTCAACAATAGTCGGATAATCTTTCTTTAAAGCGCCAAGCAGCTTTTGAACGTCTTCACGGCAAAGAATCTCATATGCATGTGTTTTTATAATTTCAGTCAAATGCGTTATCATTACGGACGCAGGATCAACCACCGTATATCCCAAAGCTTCCGCATCTTCCTTTACCGCATCGGTGACCCAAAGGGCGGGAAGACCATATGCGGGGTCCAGTGTTTCTATTCCATTCACCTTTTGAGTAACGGCGCCGGAGTCTATCGCAAGATAATTGCCAGGCAGCAATTCGCCTCTTGCAATTTCCTGTCCCCGTATCTTTACCACATATTTATTTGTCTCTAATTGTAAATTATCCCTTACTCTGATAGGAGGAACAATCATCCCCATTTCTTTTGCAATTTGCATGCGTAAGGTATTAATTCTCTCAAGAATACCTCCGTTTTTGTTCGGATCAACCAGCGGCACGAGTTTATAGCCAACCTCAAGCTCCATCCGGTCAACGCGAAGCATGCCTTCAACACTTTCCTCTTTGGCAGGTTCCCGCACCATATCTTTGGATTCGGTTTCAAGCGCTTCTGCCAGTTCTGTTTTCTTGGTGGATTTTCTAAGAATAAAGAACATCAGCCAGAAAAAGCCGGAAAGAATCATAAACGGCATCTTCGGCAGTCCCGGCACAATGCTGAACATAGCAAGAATTCCCCCTGCAAAAGCAACGGCATTCGGCTGACTAAACAGTTGTCCCGTAACATCTTTTCCCAGAGTTTCACCGGTGGACGAAGTTTTGGTAACAATTACCGCAGACGCAGTGGCTATAATAAAAGACGGAATCTGAGAAACAAGCCCGTCGCCAACGGTCAAAAGGGTATAATGCTGCATTGCCTCAGAAGCGGTCATGCCGCTCCGCATACCCATGACAATTCCGCCGACAATATTTATTAATACGATTACTATACCGGCAACCGCATCGCCGCTCACAAATTTGCCGGCGCCATCCATTGCTCCATAAAACTCTGCTTCCCTGGAAAGTTTCTCCCTTCGTGCACGGGCCTCTTTTTCCGTAATTATTCCCGCATTTAAATCCGCATCAATACTCATTTGCTTTCCGGGCATTGCGTCAAGCGTAAACCTTGCGGCAACTTCACCTATCCTTGTCGCGCCTTTCGTGATGACGATAAACTGTATTACAACAATAATCAGAAAGATTACCAATCCGACGATCATATTGCCGCCAACGACAAACTCTCCAAATGCGGCAATCACTTTTCCACCGTATCCCTGCAGCAATATCTGCCGGGTAGAAGCCACATTAAGCGCCAGACGGAAAAGAGTCATAAATAACAATATTGAGGGAAATGAAGATAAATCCAGCGCTCCTTTTATATGAAGAGAAACCAGCAACAGCAAAAGAACCAATGAAATGTTTGTCGTGACCAGCAAATCAATAAGAAAAGGAGGCACCGGTATAATAAGCACGACAAAAATGCTTATCACACCAATGATTAACGCCATATCCCCTTTAAAAAGGTATTTGAAAAATGAATTTTTCCCCTGGGAATTCGCCTTATCTGCTGCCATAATTTTTACCTTCAGTCAAAAAAATATTACTCTCTGCCATTTTTCTCTACTTCTTTTTTAGTCCATATACGTACGACAATACCTTTGCCACTGCATAGTACAGTTTTTGGGGTATTTCTTTGCCAACATCCACCGTTTTGTATAATGTCCTCGCAAGCGACCGGTCTTCAACAATGGGAATTTTATGTTTTTTTGCAATTTCTCTGATTCTCAGGGCAAGATAATCCGCTCCCTTTGCAATTAGTTGGGGGGCATGCATTGTCTTGCGGTCATACTTTAATGCTATCGCATAATGCGTTGGATTCGTCACCACCACATCGGCTTTCGGAATCGCAGTGGCCATGCGCTTCAATGCCATTTGAAGTTGCGCAGACCTAATTTTGGACTTTATCAACGGGTCTCCGTCCATTTGCTTCCTTTCATCCTTCACCTCTTTTTTCGACATCTTCATTCCGCGTTTGTACTGCCATTTTTGATACATATAGTCTATAATTGCCAAAATCACCAACGCTATTGACACGCGCATCGCCAATCCAAATGTCAACTTTGTGGTAATAATTAAAAATTGCGCAATTCCTATGTCTATCAGATTCTCCAGCTTTGCAAGTTCTTTTTTGATATAAAAAATGCCAACGCCGCCGATTACCAGAAGCTTTGCGACAGAGAATAAAAGTTTTACAAATGATTTGACATTAAAAAGTTTTTTTGCGCCGCTTATCACATTGAGTTTGCCTAAATCGGGTTTTATTGTCTGGGTAGTAAACAGAAAACCTATCTGAATGTATGACACAACCAATCCAACTATTAATAAACCGCCAAGTATAGGGAGTAAAATTTTTGCGCACACATAGGTGTAAGAAATAACCGTTTCTACGATAATATCCGAGGTAAAATCCTTCTGCGATAAATTGCCAAGGGTATGAGCCGTCACTTCTTTCAGACTATTATACATAGTCCTTCCCATGGCATATAAGAGCAAAAACCCTACCAAAACAGCTATTGCATTGCCAAGATCAGGGCTCTTGGCGACATTTCCTTTTTCTCGCGCCTCGCTTAACCGCTTGCCGGTAGGTTGTTCGGTCTTTTCCGTATCAGACATCCCGCCTCACATTGTCGACAGCAACGACATTATTCCCTTTTCGAAACCAACTATATATGACCGCATTGCTCCGGTTATTAATGAAAACGAAACAAAAATCACAATGAAGCCTATTATTATTTTTATTGGAAAGGCAATAACAAATATATTAATTTCCTGCGCTACTTTTGCCATTAACGCCATTGCAACCACAGATAGCATCAAAACCACGAAAGCCGGTATCGATATTTTGATCCCTATGATAAAAAGTGTTCTAAAAAGACTTAGTATTTTTGTCAATAGCGCCGCGGTATACTCAAAACCGCCGATGGGCACTGCGTGGAAACTTTGCGCAATCGCATTTATAAAATAGTGGTGCCCGTTAATTGCCAGCAATATCAATATGGCGATCATATTATAAAACACGGAAACGGTGGTCTCCTCTTCGCCGGTCAAAGACGAAGGGTCGGCAATAACGGCCATATCCAGTCCTATTTGATTACTCAACAAATACCCTGCCATACTAAAAGCGGCAAACAATATTGACGCCGCAAAACCAACCACTGCTCCAATGGCAATTTCTTTCAGAACGATTAAAGCAAAAGGAATCAGTTCGGAAGGCAACGCGTGCGAATTTTTATCCAGAGTAGGATAAAGAATAAATGCCAGTATCAAGGCAATAGCAATGCGTATAAGCAGTGGAATATGGGTATTGCTAAAAACAGGAGCAAACATAAGAATTCCGCCTATACGAAAAAAAATCAGTATAAAAAGGGGCAGATCCTTAATGAAATCCGACAAATATTCCATATGTGCACCTATTTACTGTATTTTGCCAGTTCACCTAAAAGATTAATCGTGTATGAAGTCATAATCCTCAGCATCCATGGCAAACAAAACAGAAACACTCCCAATACTGCAAACACTTTCGGTAAAAACGTCAGCGTTTGCTCATGAATGCTCGATACCGCCTGGAATATGCCGATAGCCAGCCCAACGATCATTGCAACCCCAAGCAAAGGTGCCATCATAAGAAACGTCGTTTGCAGAAAATCTTTTCCTAAAGTTGTTATTACTTCCGGAGTCATACCTTATCCCTCAATAACGTTTTTAAATATTCATTTATTAGCCTTTTTGGCGACTTTTAACAGTGTAGAGTGGATTAAGCGGAGCGAATCCACCATTCAGGCGATAATCGTTGGTGGATACAGCGCAAAAACCAGCGCCTTTATCCACCCTACCCACACCGATTGAAATTTTAAATCTTAAATTTTAAATTTTAGATTAATGGTAATTTAAAATTCAAAATTCAACATTTCTGAATCCCATAAACGGTTACAAAAAATCGGGAATGCACCCGATTGAAATTAACCGGGCTTTCCCGTTCAGAGACTTTTTCAGACATTTTTACGCTATACTTGTAATCAAAGACTGTATAATGAGTTGCCAACCGTCGACCAAAACGAAAAGGATCAATTTGAATGGCATTGAGATCATTACCGGCGGCAGCATAAACATACCCATAGACGTCAATACACAGGCGACCACCAAATCTATTACAAGAAAAGGAAGAAACAAAAGGAATCCCATCTGAAATGAAGTTTTCAACTCGCTCGTCACAAATGCAGGAATCAATATATGCATAGGAATGTCAGTCGCCGAAAAGGGTTTTTGCTCTTTTGCAATACTTGAAAACAAAGCAATATCCTTTTTTCGCGTTTGTTTCAGCATAAATTTCCTAACGGGTTCAATGCCTTTTTTCAAAGCTTCATCCTGTGTAATTTGCTCTTTCATATACGGCTGCAATGCATCTGAATTAATTTTAGTCCAAACCGGCGCCATAACAAAAAACGTTAAAAAAAGCGCTATGCCAATAAGAATCTGATTCGGCGGAAGCGTGTGAAACGACAAAGCCTTTCTCACAAAAGACAAAACAATAATAATCCTTGTAAATGAAGTCATTGCCAATAAAAGGCCGGGCAGCAAAGTAAGTCCTGTTAAAAAAAAGACTATCTTTAATACCCCTGCCATTTCCTTCGGGTTTTTGACGCTATCCAGGCTCATTGTTAGTTTCAACGGAGAATCTGCTTCGTCAGCAGCTTCAGCAACCCCGGAAAGACTCAATGCCACCACCATTATTCCGCCAAAAATAAAAAACCAAAACCATTTTTTCATACGTGTTTTCCCCAAGATTTCAACGATAGTTTCCTACTGATCGGAATTTTTCTTAAAAAACTTCATAAATTCACCGCTTCGAATCTCCGTATCAACCGAATCGACGATATCCTTTTCCGTGATTTCCGTAAGAGTTTGCATCTTTTCATTCGAAGCGCCAATAAGCAATAATTTCCCCGGTATTTTAATGAAATAGATATATCTCTTTGCTCCCAATGACGTTGTTTCTATTATTGAGATATAACGCTTTTTTTTATTAATACTTGTTTTAATCCCTAATTTTCTGCGCAATAAATACACCACAACAACAATAATAATTATTACAATGCCCAAGGATTCCATCACTTTGGTAGTTTTCGGGAAATTAATCGGAGATGTCACCCCGATACCGTCATCTCCCATTGTAATTTTTTCCTGACCTTCTCCGGAATTCAGCGCACCTTCTGCAGAATAACCAATGCAGCAGAGAGAAAATAGGCAAAATAAAATAATCACTAAATGTCTGTTCATTTTGTTGAATGTAATATTTATGAAAATAACGGTAGCTAAGGCTACATATTGCGACAGTACAATTCGCAAATAATATGCCTTATACTTATTTATCAATATTGAGCATTGATTGCCTCTTTTTGGCAAGAGATAAGTTCATACTTTAGTAATATATACAACTTAAGCTTCCAAAAAAATATTTAATTCTTCATAACTAATTTCATTTCATCAAGATACAACAGAATTGAGACAGAGATACGAGCGTGGTTTTTTCCCACTCAACGTAGTTTTTTTATACACATTTTAAAACGGAGATATGCTTCCGGGTTTTGGCGGGTGATTTACAAATTGTATAAAAAACAAAAAAAGTACCACTTTAGTTTTTGAAAAATTGTCCGTGTCTTAACCCCATGCTTCAGCATGGGGGTTAATGGGGGAAATAATCATGGGCTTCAGCCCTGGGGTAGAGCTAGTGCTTAATTGCGATAATACACGATATTACACAAAGCGTTGAAATAGGCGAAAATATTGGCTTTCCAGCACAAATATAAATATCAAAGACTTATGCAATCAAGCACTAGCCCAATATCTCTCACTGTACCAGAAGGTTATGGCTAAAGCCGGTGTATTTATTGTGGATATCTCCGCACTAAAGTGCGGAGTTAATGGATGCGAAATGTGATCCATGCGCCAATATGAGAGGTGCATTATAAAACAGATGTATCGATGAGGAGAAACAATTGCCGAACGCAGAATCGGAAAATAAATTGCAAACGAAACTGAATCGACTATCAGAGATAGGACAATTGGATATACTCTTCTCCTTAGTGAATCTGTTTGAATATCCGTGTGCGGGAATACTGCATGCACGGTTCTGTGAGGGGCGGCTGGAGTAATCCTGCCGTCTACCCGACCAAAAAATAGTAGGGCATATTGATGAATTGAAGTGGAAAAATGTGTTTCTGTTAATAAATGACTTACCCTAGTTTTCTCACCCGCTCTTCCGATCCGCATATTGACGTGATTTTCAAACCGAAACGATCTTCTACTACTACTACTTCTCCCCTTGCCAGCAATTTTCCGCGGACTAACAAATCGACCGGAGTGCCTGCCACTTTTTCAAGTTCAACAATCGATCCCTGAGACAAAGCAAGAATATCTTTAATAAGCATATTGGCACGCCCCAATTCCACAGATACAGGCACTGTTACATCTAAAATTAAATCTAAGTTTGCCACACCTTCATTTCCCGTGTGGTTTTCCATGTTTTCAGGAATTAATTGACTGAATTCCACCGACTCTATGGTAGGGTTCCCTTTCTGACTTGAATCCATTTCTCTGGTCTGGTCCATATTTCACCTCTTTAAATGAAATCTTATACAAAATATTACAAAACGGATGAAAGTTTAATCGCAAGTTTTTTGCCGGAAACACCTGGTGTTCCATAAAACTTCGGTTTTTCATCTATTTCCATACTTAAATTGTCCGTAATTTTATTATCAAGGCTTATCACATCACCTACTTTAAGATTGATAAGTTCATTAAATGTCAGATGTGTTGAGCCCAAAATTGTATTGATTGACAAAGGAACCTGAGTAAGCGTCTTCTTTATCATGGAAATCTCTGCTTCCCGGTCAATAGTTGCCTCTTTTATTTTCCCCATAATGGCTTCCAGGCTTGCGACCGGCAGACAAAAAATAAGGGTGCCGGTCCCTAGTTCTCCGCTAATTGCAAAATTAATGGCAATCATGCTTTCCGTGTTATGCGCCACCTGCAACGACCGTAAATCCATGTCTGTTTTTGCAATCTGCCAGTCTATCTCCGCAACATCATTCCAGCACATGCACATAGAATGGAGCACATTTGACAACACCTGTGAAACTACAGATTCCTCAATAATAGTAAGAGGCCTTAGCTTCTGCTGTGTTTTCCCAGGTCCTCCCAACCCGCGATCTACCATGGCAAGACAAAATCCCACATCCAGGGTTAAACACCCGTTTCCCCTGTATGGCGTCAAATCAACAACGCTTGCGCATACAAGATCCGTAAACGAATTCATAAATAATTCATAACTAAATTCCTCTATTGCAATAAGCTCAACGTCAACGGTAGTCCTTACATATTGAGAAAACGTCAATCCCATGTTAACTGCCATGTTCTCGCTAATTTTCTGCAGTTGTCGTTTTTGTTCTCTCGGAAACCTGTCCGGTCTTCTGAAATCATAATGCTGGATTTTCTTTTGAACTTTATGTTCAACCTGCTCTCCCACCAGCACCTGTCCGCTCTCTATGGCATTGAGAAGAGCATCGACTTCATCATTGGACAAAATTGCATCTGACATAGAATAGTACCTGAATAAATTTTCCTAAATTATGCTTTATTGAACAACAAATTCCTCAAAGTATACCTGCAAAATCGCTTTTTCCACGCCTAATACCACATCAACCGAATCTTTTATCTCCCGCTTGAGGAGTTCCCTGCCTTCAACGGAATCAACATCATCGATGGTTTTTGAAGAAAAAATAGATATAAGCCTATCTTTTACCTGTATCGTTCTCGTATCCAACTTGCCTTTTACTTCCGCATCGCGCACTTCAAAAACTACCCTTGCCTTGAGATATCTTCTTAAATTAGAGCCGCTCAGATTTACAATAATTGTGTCCATCGGCACAATAATAGGGCCTTCCGGCACAGGTTCCTTAGCTTCTTTGTCAGACTTCAAAAGGATTTCATCCCTATGCTCCGCTATCCCCCATAAGAGGTTTTCCCCTTCTTCGGCCATTACATTGAGAGGCGCTTCTCCCCCTCGTGATACATTCGGACTGAAACACATAGTTATTATAAAAAAAATAATATTAGCATATACGACAGATTTGCCATTTATTTTCCCCAGCGCTTTGTTTTTTTGCACCATATCTTTTTCTCTCATAATGTTCGCTTTCTTAAATTTCAAGCCATTGTATATCTTTTTATCAAAATAAATGAAAAAACAACTCTCCCTGCTTACTGATTTTCAGCATTATTTCCGCTACTCTCCAACAACTTCAGTTTTTCACTAAATTTTACCGCAAGAAACGGCGTAACAGATTCCAATATCTTGGCAGATGTTTTTTTATCCATCATCGTTAACAATTTTACCGCAGTTTCTTCGTCCATTTCTTTTAAAATCATGGCGGCTTTCTGTGGTTTCATTCCGCCATAAACATCCGCCAGTTTCTTGATGTTCTTGGACTCAACCTCATCAAACTGAATAGTTTCCTTCTTTAATTCCTGCATTCTTACCGTTATCAATTCAAATGCCTTATTCATTTCTTCCCTGAGGGTTTCGAGTTCGCTTCGCTCTTTTTCAAGATCAATGCGCAGCGATTCAAGCATCTTTTCTCTAAAATCCAGAAGTTCTTTTTTTCTCTTGTAATCTTCTTTTTCCGCGGTTATTTCACTTATCATCCTTGACACTTCACTTGATGATAACGGTTTAAATACCTTTGCTGCATTCGATTTATAGACAGAAGGCAACTTGCTTGCCTGTAAATTTTTTGTATCTTTATTTTCTCCATCCGCAGGAGGAGAATTATTTTCAGTCCCTGAAGCATCTTTATTTGCCTGAGGAACCTCCTGCGCTTCCTGTTCTGCCGCAGGATCTTTCCCTTTCATAAAAAGAAACCAATATGCGGCGCCTCCCAGGACGATCATTCCAACGCCAGCCATCATCATCATTTTTTTGTTAATCGGGAGTTTCATATTATAATCTCCATACATTAATTATTCCAACACATCCTTTTCCCTGATGTGTTTGTAATAAAACCGGGAAGTTGCCATTTCGTCCAGTTTCTTCATTTCAAGGCGCTTTTCTTGTTCATCAAAATCCTTTTTGTGCCTCTCCCTCAGTTTTTCGAGCAACTTTCTTTTCTTAAAAGCAGCTAACAATTTCTGCCTTACTTGCTCTACTTCTTCAGAAAATTTTTTAATTCTTGATCGTTGAACAATAATATCACGATTCAACTTGGTAAAGTACGACTCAAACAAAACAAATGTTGATGCCGCCGCATTAGCCTGCAGCATCTTTGTCATTTCAATCTGTCGTGTTTCAAGCAAAGATTTTAATAATGACTCTATTTTTTTTTCTTCATTAAGTTTTTTTTGTGCCGTTTTCAGTTCTTTGGCAATCTCTTCCTCTTTAAATTTTTCAATATCAAGTAATTTTTGAAATTTAAAATGAAATTTCATGATAGATAACAAAATATATTAACACTACTTTTGCCTTATCATTTAAACAATTCCGACAATTTCGAAACTGATTCATCAAATTTACAGTTCGACGTCATATCCTGTTTAAGGTAGTCATTTATGGCGTCTATAACCGATATGGCATAATCAATCTTCTTGTTGCTCCCCTTTGCATATGCCCCTATGTTTATCATATCTTCAGCCTCTTTATACGTTGCATATACTGTTTTTAACATGTGTGCAGCTTTTCTATGTTTTTCGGTAACGATATCATCCATACACCGGCTGACACTTTCCAGAATATCGATGGCAGGATAGTGATTTTGTGATGCTATTGCCCTTGACAATACAACATGTCCGTCAAGAATACCCCTTACGGCATCGGCAATGGGTTCGTTCATATCATCACCATCCACCAATACCGTGTATAAACCTGTTATACTGCCTTCAGAACCTGTTCCGGTTCTCTCTAAAAGTTTTGGCAGCAAAGCGAATACTGAAGGGGTATATCCTTTCGAAGTCGGAGGTTCCCCTATTGCCAACCCGATTTCTCTTTGCGCATTAGCAAATCTTGTCACAGAATCCATCATCAGCAATACCCGCATCCCCCGATCTCTGAAATATTCCGCCACACTGGAAGCAATATATGCCCCCTTTACCCTTAATAAAGCAGGTTTGTCGGAAGTAACCGATACGATCACCGATTTTCTCAAGCCCTCTTCTCCGAGGTTTTTTTCAATAAACTCCCGGACTTCTCTCCCGCGTTCGCCAATAAGGGCTATAACATTGACTTCCGCGCTGGAATTTCTTGCAATCATTCCCATTAAAGTACTTTTTCCGACACCGCTCCCGGCAAATATTCCCAAACGCTGTCCCTGTCCAAAGGTAAGTATGCCATCTATTGCCCGAACGCCGGTTTCCAATGCCTCTTTTATTCTGCTTCTGGTCAAAGGATCAGGCGGAGAGTTATAAATTGAAACTTTTTCTTCTGCGTTGAGCGGCCCTTTTCCATCAATCGGTTCCCCCAATCCTCCTATGATCCTTCCCATAAGCCCCATTCCTACGTTTACCATCAATGGCAAACCCGATGCAGTCACCCTGTTTCCCGGCCCTATTCTTTCCAACTCCCCAATAGGCATAAGAAGAATTCTTTTTTCTTTAAATCCCACCACCTCGGCAGGTATTGGCGTTTCTCCATTATTGGAATGTATATAACAGAGGTCTCCCACGGGAACGGAAGGCCCGTTTGATTCTATCACTAATCCCGCTATATGCACAACCCTGCCGGCACGCTGAACCGTAGCCGACTCAGATACCCTTTTCTTATGGAAAGCGAAATCAATGCATTGTTGTGTCATTACCCTTGTTTCCCTAAAGATTTCTTAATTTCTTCCCAGCGTGTTTCGAGCAAACTGTCAATATCGCCGAAATCCGTCTCCACAATACAACCTCCGGCAGATATCATCTTGTCCTCTACAATTTTTATGTTTTGCCCCTTCACTTCGGTGTCTTCCGCATTAAACCTTTTACAATCCTCCGGGGAAAGCCGCAAGGAGATGACCTTATTATCCCCGGCATATGAAAGAGCTTCAGAGACGGCACGTTTTATGATATTGAAACCGTTTTCTCCAATCTCATACCCCACAACTTTATTTGCAACTGCCAAGGTAAAATCTATAATCTCCGATTCCGAATCTTTCCAGATTTTTCCTCTTTTATCCGCTAATTGCCCCGCAGCATCTTTCACCAACGATATCAACGCCGCATATTCCGCTTTTACCTTTTCTACCTCCGACTGAAGCTCTTTTTCCGCGGAAAGTCTCCCCTCTTTGTATGCCTCTTCTCTTGCCAATCTGATTTCTTGTTCTTTTAATGCTCTTAATTCTTTTTCCTTTGCCAGTTCAATTTCTTTAAGTTTTTCCTCTTCTTCTTTTACCTTTAACAACTCATCTTCTGTTTTCTGCGTATTTATTTTCGTTTTATGAGCATGAGTCATTGCAGGTTCTATAACTTTTACCCCTTTTATAGAAGGCGAAGAATATACTCGTTTCCCGGTTCTCATACAAGTTTATCATCCTTGCCGGAAGATGGTCCCTTTTTCTGAATAACATTTTCACCCTTCGCTTCAAGACGCTTTACCGCCTCTACGATTTGCAATTGTGCGCTCTGCACTTCAGACAGCAGTCTCGGCCCCAATAGTTCCTTTTCTTCCCTCACCGTATCGCCAATACGCTTTGACATATTTTTAAAGAATTTCGATTCGATATCTTCATTTGCCGTTTTTAACGCCAACGCAATAACGTTAATATCGACCTCGGTAAGTATTTTCCTAAACGCTTCATCCTGAACATAAACCATATCCTCAAACGTAAACATCAATTTCTTTATTTCTTCGGCAAGCTCAGGATTCCTGCGGCTTATTTGTTCAATCACATCTTTGTCCACGCCGCCTTCTAACCCGCCAATGATCTCCGATGCGAATTTATGCTTTTTCTTTGCCGGAGTTTTACGCCTTCTGCCCTCGGTTTTGATTTTTGCCATAACCACTTCATTCACCTTGGTAATTAAATTTATCGGTGGAGGTTCAAGCGTCGCGATTCTCATGATGATATCCGATTGCGCTTCAAGGGGAAACCTGGATAAAAGCCTTGAGGCCCGTTCCGCTTCCGTATACGACAATATCAGCGCTATCGTCTGAGGATGTTCTCCTATCAATAACCGCATATATTCATCATCCGAAACATCTTTTAAGTTTGAAAAAGGCGTGGGAAGCATTACCCCCTGCTCTACGTTCGCAATGATATCCTCGCTCTTATCAGCGCCGATTGCCTTTTCAAGAACTTTTTTAAAGGCATTTTTATCATGCTCCACCATCCCACCACAAAGTTTCATCTCCTGTCTGAGTTCGTCTAGCACGGCATCCACAATCTCATTGTCTACGTTCTCCATTCGTGTGATTTCCGCAGACACCGCCACGATCTGGTTTTCATCAAACCCTCTTATTATTTCCGCGGCTGCATCAGCATCAAGTATGGACAAAACAATAGCTGCCTTTTGTATGCCCGACAAGTTTAATTTCGTTTTCATATCAGTATAATAACCCTATTTTTTAGAACCAACTATTATGACTGGATATATTCTCCCTCTATCCACTTCTTTAATGCTGTTGAGGCAAGATCGGGTTCCTTTTGCATTTGTCCAATTATTGTCTTCCTTTTTTTCTCTCTTTTCATTCCTTCCATCACCTCTTCAGGATTCTCCGCCTCCTCTATTGCCAGCATTTCTTCCACCGCCGCTTCCAACTCCTCCTTTGTGTATTGGACGCCTTGTTGTTCTTTGTTTATGCGCAATTCTTCGAATAATTTATCTCTTCCAGAGGTGTCGCCTTGCTGCATTTTTTTAGCGAATCCCTGCTTTGCGGATGCCCCCGCATTTGAAATGTTGGTCATTTCACCATGTGTTACTGATTTCTTTTTAATCTTCTTCATACTTCTGCGCATAAACAGCAGGAACAGCAATACTGTTATACCAAGCGAACCATTTTTTGCCAATTTTAATATAAAGTCTTTTTGCTGTTCTTTCTTTAAAGACGCACTTTCATCCTCATAATCAGGTTCGTAAAACTGTACGTTTTGTATTTCAAAACTGTCATTACGGGAAGCGACATTCACCCCTAACGCCTGTTTCACAAGAGAAGCAATTCTCTTGATTTCTTCATTGCTTCTGGGAACATATGTCTGCTGAGTTTTTCCGTCTTCCGACGTAGCTTCCTCATACTTGCCATCAACAAGAACGGCAACGGACAATCTTCTTAAATTTGCCCCATGGTCGGAGACCATACGCTCCACCTTGCTCACTTCATATTGCGTCTGCGCAATTTCCTCTTCTTCTGAAGAACCGGCAGATTGCATAATGCTTGATTGCGACAAATTAAGATTCGCCTGCATGCCAGGAACACCACCTCCTGCAGAAAACGGAGCCCCTCCGGATACCCGTGTCGTCACCGTCTGAACCTTAGGCACCCTGCGATCCGGATCAAACTCAATTTGTTTTTCATCAATATGGCGAAAATCCAGGTCGGCGCTTACTCTAACAACAGATTTTCCCGCACCAACAATCCGGTCCAATATATCCTGAGCCTTTGCCACGTAATATTCTTCTATTTTTTTCCTTATATCCAGTTGATTATTACTTGCCCCTGCCGCAGAAGAAGGGGATTCTTTTTCTGAAAGCAGGTTGCCCCGCGTATCGGTCACCGTAACATTTTCCGGCTTTAATCCCTCAACACTGGAACTTACCAAATGCACAATGCTGGCAACTCTTTCCGGTCTTAGCTTGCCTCCTGTTTTCAGTTTCAGGACAACTGACGCTGTTGGAGGTTTTTCATCTTCGACAAATAAAGATTCCTCTGGCACGGCAAGATGCACCTGCGCCCAGTCTACATAATCCAAATGTTTAATTGTTTTTGCAAGTTCGCCCTGAACTGCCCTGCGATAATTCACCTTCTGTATAAAATCAGAAGTGCCAAAACTTACTTTATCAAGCAATTCATACCCCGTTTCTTCGTGAGGCAATCCTTCACTGGCAAATTTGAGTCTCATTTCATATATCTTATCATTGGGAATTAAAATAGAAGTCCCGTTCCCGCCAATTTTATAAGGAATATTTTCTTCTCTCAGATGATCGATAATTTCACCACTCTCCTTTGGGCTTAATTCACCATATAATAATCCAAAATCAGGTTTCCTTGCCCACTGCGTGACCCCAACTATTCCGATCAAAAATGCCAGGGTGAGAGATATCATAATAAATTTATGCGAAAAACTGATCCCTTTCCAAATATTTTTTAATTGTCCCGCAAAACTATTCATGTCTAAATTCATAGTTAAGTACTCCTTTTAAATTATTATTGGTATTTTATCAATGTGCTTAGATAGTGAGCAATTACAATACCAACAAACATCAATAGATATTTCAAGAATAAAATCATCCTATCTCTTTGGAAAACAATATATTACAAAAACAAGACAATGAGTGGTTTTGCAAGATACATACGAATGGAGGGAGACGGAAGTGGATAATTGCACTATACGATATTTAACTGTACATTATTTTAACAAACGGACGCGATAGCCAAATAAATCTGGTTTTCGAAATATCAAATAAGTTTTTAGTTTCAAAAACAGCTAAATAATTAACAACGCAAGAAAAGAATTGGTACGGAAACAAAGAAACGATACGTTGATTTTTTTATGAAATGGAGACAGGCTGATGCCTTGAAATGTATGGCGAGATACAGCTATGTTTGTTCTCGCATTACTTCTGTGTATGTTTTCACTAACTTATTACGGGCTTCCATCATATACTTAAAACTAGCCTCAGCCTTTGACATGGCAACCATAACCTCGTGGATGTTTTCAACCTTTCCCGCTGACAAATTCTCTATGCTATCGTTGGTTTTCGTCTGCAACTCAGTAATTTCGTCTAAAAAGCCGCTTAAAACATCCTGGAATGAAGCTCCTTTATCTGATTGCCTTACGGAAGCGGAATCATTCTTAGGATTTTGAATTGTTTGATCTTTTCCAAGGGGTGATATGGTCATAAAAGGAATCCCACGCTTATATTATTTAAACTTAGTCTGCGTTATACGACGGCCTTTAGGACAGCACTGGATTCATTTTAACAACGTTATTGGAGATGTCAACAAAAAACAGTATATTCGGAGATGGTTTGTGTATCTGAATTTCCTGATGAGGATGAATAGCAGGCTACGTATATAACCGGCGGAATTATATGTTGTTATAATAATAAGGCTTTAATAGCCGGTTACATTTGCATACGCATGACTTCTTTGTATGTTTCTACCAGTTTATTACGGGTTTCCATCATAAATTTAAAACTCACTTCTGCCTTTGACATAGCGACCATAACCTCGTGAATATTTTCAATCTTTCCACTTGAAAAATTTTCTATACTATCATTGGCTTTCACCTGGAGATCATTAATTTCGTTAATGAAGCCTCCTAAGGTATCTTTAAATGAAGTTCCTTGCTGCTCTTGGGCAAAATCAAAGACCTTATTTTGTTGAATTGAACCGTTGTTATTATTAATCGGTAAAACAGCCATAACTAAGCTCCTATCTTCCAATAATTGATAATGCCTGATTCGTAATATCTTTAGAAGAATTTATCACTGCAAGATTTGCTTCGTAAGACCTGGATGCCGTAACAAGATCCACCATCTCCGTTGCAATATTTACATTGGGCATTTCTACAAAGCCATTTTCATCCGCCTGAGGATGCCCCGGAACAAATACCTTATTAAAGGGCTCTTTGCTCTTCATAATTTTACTCACTTTCACACCGCCCAAACGCTCCATTCCCTCAAGATCATTCATGCCAGATGCTTCGTTAAGAACTGATTGAAATTCTACTTGTTCTCTTCGATAAGGCCCGCCATCAGGAGATTTCGTCGCATTTGCATTCGCAATATTATTTGCGATCACATTCATACGGATGCGTTCTGCCGTAAGACCGGAGGCGCTTATATCTAATGCGGAAAATACATTATCCATTCCCATATTTTTTCTCCTTACCCTTTAGAACCGTCAATTGCGGCTTTTACCAAATCAAATTTTTTTGCCAATAATTGTGAATATGTTTTGTAGGAACTGGTGTTCTTCAGCAATGTTGCCACTTCCTTTTCCATATCCACCGTGTTTCCGTCATTTCTCATGGTTCCATCCGTAACATCTTCTGAAATAATCACTTTAGGTTGAAACTTACTGAAGTTGGTTTGAGAACTGTTTTCGATCGCTTTCTCAAGCTCTTCTTCAAAATTTACCACCATTTTTTTATAGCCGGGAGTATTTACATTGGCAATGTTGTTTGCGACAACCTTGTGCCTTAGAGATGAAACATCCAACATATTCTCTAATAAGCCAAACGTTTTATCCACACCAACACTCATAGCGTTCCTCCTCGCTTTAAAATTTAGCAAATCAAATACCGAAAAACAAAAACACCAAACACTACATATGACAAACAATACATAACTATCTATCTTGCAAATATATAATAATGGAAAATAACAAAAAACCTTTCATTATTTCCCACCTTGCATCTGGAAAATATTTCACTCTATGTGGGAAAATACATCGCCTTCAACAGAATTTTTGTCCTCTATGTTGTATTTATTGAGTTTATTCCGCAATGTCCTCGTTGTAATTTTAAGCAATTCCGCGGCCTTTGTTTTATTCCCGCCTGTTTTTTCAAGGGTAGTAAAAATTAATTCTTTTTCCGCGTCTTCAATAGATTGCCCGTTATTCTTTATACTTACGGAATCGTTACCTATAGTACGATGTTCAACTTTTCTTGTATCAAGAAGGGAGGTAAAACTGCTCAATTCAAGATCTTCCGATGATCCCATAACAACCGCTCTCTGAATAATATTTTTCAATTCCCTCACGTTTCCCGGCCAATTGTACTGACAAAGATAATCCATGGCATCTTTTGCAATTGATTTGACACATGAATTGTTTTCCGAACTGTATTTTTTAAGATATGATTTGATCAGCAATGGGATATCTTCGCGTCTCTCCCGCAAGGGCGGCAAATGTATCGGAACAACATTCAAGCGATAAAACAGATCCTCACGAAACGTTCCTTTTTGTATTTCTTTTGTCAGGTCCCTGTTTGTGGTTGCAACGATCCGGACATCAATTTTTATTGTTTTCTCTCCCCCTACCCTTTCAAACTCCTCTTCTTCCAAAACCCGCAACAGTTTTGCCTGGATATTAGGAGATATCTCGCTGATTTCATCAAGGAGCAACGTGCCTTCGTTTGCCAGTTCAAAACGTCCGACACGCTTTGCCACCGCCCCGGTATACGCCCCGCGTTCATGTCCGAAGAGTTCGCTTTCCAGGAGAGATTCCGCCAAAGCCGCGCAATTAACGCGAATAAAAGGTTTGTCACAACGCGGACTGAAATAATGTATCGCACGCGCAACCAATTCTTTTCCCGTGCCGCTTTCACCCTGAATAAGAACACTTGCCTTACTCTGAGCTATTTTTTTCAGTTGTTCATATATTTGCGCCATTTTTGAGTTTTTGCCGTATACCGGTTCGGATTTTTCATCTGTGCCGGAAGCAGACCGCCAGTATTTATTTTCGGCAATTAATTTCTGCCGTTCATTCACCCGTGATATTAAAAGCTCTATCTGATCGGGAGAAAAAGGTTTTATAATATAATCGTATGCGCCTTTTCTCATGGCTTCTACCGCCGACTCTATCGTTCCGTATGCCGTCATAAGAATGACAACTGTTTCCTGGGAAATGCCCTTTACCTTTTCCAGCGCTTCCATGCCATCCATTCCGGGCATTTTCATATCCAGAAATATCAGGTCGAAATCTTCTTTGCTGATTCGCGAAATGGCTTGCTGTCCGTTGCCAACTCCGATTACTTCATATCCTCCCCTCTTTAGCGTTTCACACAGGTATTCGCGCCCCAACGCATCATCATCAACCACCATTATCTTTTCAACACTCATTTTATTCCCCTATAGACCAGACTGGAATATACAAAAAATTTCATTTTTATTCGCAAATGGCTATGCATACTGAGTCACTAATGTCTCTTCTTCCGGAACGATAGTACTATAAGAATCCACATAGTGTTGTGAATTTCTGGGCAAATTAATATAGAACGTTGTTCCTTTTCCCTCTTCGCTTTCAACAAAGATTTTGCCATTGTGCGCTTCAATAATTTTATTTACTATTGCCAACCCAATCCCCGTTCCATCCTGTTTTGTCGTAAAAAAGAGATCAAATATCTTCCGCACCACTTCTTTTTTTATGCCAACGCCCGTATCCTTTATCCCTATCTGAAAAACTTCGGTATCGTTTTCTCCCTCTATTGCACGCGTGAATACCGTTAAATGGCCTCCGCATGTCATCGATTGAATTGCATTTAAGCAAAGGTTCAAAAAGGCTTGTTGCAGTTTTTCAGAATCGCATTTCAGACAATCATCTTCTCCGTTGTATTCTTTGTGGATGTAAATATTGTCGACTCCGTTCCGCTTCATATCTTCTTTAATAAAGAACAGTGTTTTGTCTAAAATTTCAGAGATACTGCTATTCCTTAAATGCAGCTTTACCGGACGTGCAAATACCAGCAATTCTGTAACCGTTTTATTCAGATTTTTTGTGCCCTGTATTATATTTTTAACCAGTTTTTTACGAGGATCGGCATCATCAAAATCCCTTGCAAGCAATGCAGAAAATCCCTCAATTCCATTCAACGGATTACGAATTTCATGGGCAACACTTGCAGCCATCGCGCCAATAGCAGCAAGTTTGTCCGCTTTTCTCAGCCGTGTTTCCAAATCTCTTATCTTCGATAAATCTTTAAAAACCTCTACGGCCCCTATCGTATTATCCTGAGAATCCTTAATCAAAGATACGCTGCTTTCCACCAGCCGCGTTAATCCATGACTCGTCTTTATTTCACGCTCAACACTAATAAAATTTTTCCCCTTTTTAAGCGCCTCTATAAGTAAAGAGGCGCCGCCATCTGCTTTTTCGTATAAACACTCTATTTTTTTCCCGATAACAGACGACCCGCTGATGTTTAATATTTCTTCCGCCGCTTTATTAAAAGTAGATATTTCTCCTTTTAAATTTATGGCAATAACACCACTATGAATACTTCCTAAAAGGCTGTTTAAATACTTCGTAAGGCTGCCCAATTCATGCACGTTATCTTTTAAACGGGTATTCTTTTCTTCCATTTCCTTATCTATTTCTTTTACCTTGGTTTGCAACTGATTGTACGCTTCTTCCAAACGCAGCGTATAAAGGTTAAACTGTTCAAAAGCTGTTGCCAGTTCATTCCTGAACTTTTTTGGAAATTTATTCATAGCAATGTTTTTCATAACGTAACCTCGATTTTTTACCCTTTGTTTTATTTATCTTCTCTATCAGATGGCATTAACAACTTATTATCCAACGTGTTTTTTTCCTGCCATTCCTTCCACCATGCAATATGATCAATATACCATTTCGCCTGAACAACTAACTCACTATCAGGATTTTTATCGATAAAACGCTGGAATCCATTCAGTGCATCATCATATTTTTTTAAATGCCAGTAACAATTTGCAACCTGATATTGAATCCATATATACTGATAGGATGTAACGTTTTCTTGCGGAATATTTTTATAGCTCTGCAATGCCTTTTCATACTCTCCCAGTTTGTAAAAACATTCTGCTATTGTTATTGGATTTATCTCTTTTTCCAGGTCGGATAAATATTGGTGCAATCTATTGCTCATTCCCGGTTTTTCCTCGTTAGCCTCTTCAAAAACACCAATATCGTATTCGTCTTCTTTCTGTTCTTGTTCCGGGTTTTCATCTTTTTTTAAATCCCGAACCTTCTTTAAATTCTGTGATGGAAAATTTTCCAAAACTACGTTTGAGGAATCTCCAACTCCTGTCAGATCAGTGTTTTCTGATGAATTATTGTCCTCAGCAACCGATACAGAATCGATACTTTTCTCTGCACCCGGCTTAAAATACTTTCCGAGTCCGGACTCTGAAGCCGCTCCTTGCAATTTTAAATATTTCTTTTCCAATTCACGAAGCCGCTCTTTTTCTGCATGGAGATTTGATATTACATTCTCCATGTTCTGATGCTCTTTCCCGTCAGACGATGTCTTGTCAGAATCTGAATTTTTAGAAGATATGTCCGGCGTGTTGTTTTCCTCTAAAATAATGTCCTGATTCTCTCCTGTATCTGCACTTTTTCCGCTATTTACAGAATCACCGAACAATCTTTTTTCTGAATTTATAAGCATTGGAGCTCCCATCCATAGAACAATGAAAATCACCAAATGCCTTTTACCTATTTTTTTAAAAACATCCAGACAACACATTTTTCCCGTTACCTCACCCGTTAATTATCTTCAAAAAATGCAATTGATACGATTAGGTTAGCAAAAGTAGTACCGTAACATTGCCAAAATACCAGACCGATAGAGCTGAAAATACGGTCTATTGATTCACAACTCACTGATTAAAAAAGTCTTACACCGCAATGATTATCAAAAAAGCATCAATAATAAATAATTTCTTCACGGTAATCAGACTTGAAGTATCTATTAGTGGCATTGCTACGTAAAAAATATAGACATTTTGTCTAATTATAAGACAAAAAGAGAGCAAGGGGGGTGATTTATAAGCAGTATTGATGTGTGGTTGTTTTGTTGTTAAGCGGTTATTTTTTTATTTTTTATTTCAGAATAATCCGTATTATCCTAATTCTAAACGAAACGCTTTTATTGCTTGTTCCAGTTTTCCCATCGACTTATAACATGCGCCGATTCTCTCAAATGCGAACGCCCGGATTTCTTTTTCAGCACTCTTTTCTAAAACATTGATATATGCCTTTACAGACTCTTCGTATTTTTTTTCATAAAAGAGGGAATCCGCAAGTCCTACCAGTCCATCTATTAATGATTTACTGTCAGGATATTTCTTTATAAAATCTTTAAAACTTTCATACGAACGCGTATAGTTATTACTCTCAAAATAACACCATCCTATCTCCAGAGACATTTTGTCCACATATTCATTATGCATTTTGGAATGTATCCCTTCCTGGAATGTTTTTATCGCAGAATCATAGAAATTCATTGCCCTCAAAGATTTTCCCTGCAAATACATACCGCGGGGAACCCAGTTGCTATTGGGATAGGTTTCTAACGCTCTCTTAAAAACCTGGAATGCTTCAACATAATATTTCTCATTATAAAAACATTCTCCCAGCAAGAAACTTGCATCTTCAATAAACTTTTCCTCTCCGCCGTTTGCCAATAAATTCCCCAATACTGTCCTGGAGTCCTGATATTCCTTCAGCGAGAACAAACACTTTCCTATTAAATATTCAATTTCTGCCCCTATCTGAATGGAATTGTACAGTTCCCTTGACATCATCAACGCCCTGATTGCCTCTCTGTATTCTTCCATTTTTGTAAGCGCTTTTGCAATGTTAAGCTGAACTCTTGCGGCAATCTCTCCCTCCGGATTTTCCTCTAAAACCTTTTCATAGGTTTCCTTTGCCTTCTTGTATAATCCCTGCATCATCAGACAATCGCCAATACCGATAAAAGCCTCTGCAATTAATGGGTCTTTCGGATATCCATAAACAAACTGAAAATACGCCCGCATCGCGCTTTCAGGATCATTCAGCCGGTAATAACAACTTCCTGTTTTGAATGCAGCATCCTTTGCAAACGGAGAAGTCATATATTTTTTTGCAACAATCTGATATTCCTGCAACGCGAGAAAATTAAAACCCAAATCATAATAATAATTCCCCAGTTCGTAATACGCCCTGACGATCCTTTTGTCGTTGGGATATTTTATCTGCGCTCTTTGATAGATTTGAGCAGCTTTGTCCTTATAATATTCAGAAGCCGTATCAACATTAAGCTGTGATAAGGAGGTGACAAATATAGCATCTTCTTTCGGAATATATTCCAGGCTGCGCATGCCAAGAATTGCCTCCAATATATCCTGTAGCGGACTTTTTTTAATCGATATGTTTATAAAAGATGATAAGTATTCAGGATCAACATTTTCATCCACAATAATACTCTTGCCGCAACTTGCTGACAATGCTTTTAATATTTCAGCCACCTGCACCTGTTTTGCGTTAATTGAAAAAACCGGCACGTCGTAGGGGTCCATTTCTTTTTTCAATATAATATTTTCATTTGGTTGTATTACGACATTTTTTCTCTCTTTCTGTTCGGCAGCCTTTTTTTCAGATGATTTCTCTTTGGATTCCGTACCTTTCTTTTCTTCCAGTTCCTGATCTTTTAATATTTGCAGTTGCATCTGAAGCATTTCAAGATTTCTCAACTCTTTATCCAACTCCCCCTTTAAATCGCCTGATTCACCCGTATTCTGTATCTGCGTCTGGATCATTTCATGGTTTTTGCTCTCATCGATGGCCACATTCTGTACATTATTTGAACTATCCCCGGCAGTATTGTTACCGGCTCCGGCGAGAGCGTAAACCGGAAATACACCCAAAAGCATTGTTATTATAAAGATTAATCTCTTATTCATTTCCCACCATTCCACAAATAACAAACAAAATATTTCTACTTAACTTCCTTTTTCGTCTCCAAAGGGGCTTTTTTTTCTCCGGATACAGCGGTCATCGTTCCGATCGTGCGGGAAGCATTCTTCAGCCTCTTTGCTTCCTCCAGGTAATAATCTCCTATTTTAAAATAAGAATCCACAACGCACGACTTATCTTCTTCGGTCGCACAATTGCCCTCATGGGCAATAACGGTATAAAGAGTTTTTCTTGCCTGCTGGTATTCCCCCAACTCTGCATAGCACTCGCCCATTTTTAATCTGCTTCTTAACTGATATTCACTGTTAAGATAGTCATTGTTTAAATGTCTGAATACTTCGAGAGCTGCCTTGTAATTACCCGAGTTAAAATAACAGTCGCCCAAACGATATACAATAAAATCCTCATTTAAAAACGGCATCGATTTGTCTAATCCTTTTTCATAGAGTGAAGCGGCCGTCTTGTAATCTCCCTGCTCATACAACCGATTCGCTTCGATCACATATTCTGTCCTGTCTTCCTCCACATCTTCCGATTCCTGCATTGCATCCGAAGAAACATTTTCCCCCTTCGCGCTGCCTGACAATTTCTTTTTAGTTTTGCTGCCATTGACGCCGTCCTGTAATTTTTTGTTTGATTCCATGTATTTATCCAAAGATTCTTCAAGTTTCTTTTCCACAAGAGTCGAAACCATTTTATTGCCCTTTACCTTAATCCAATCCTTCTGGAGGAATAAGAAGAAGCCTATTGCCCCCACTATTAATAAAATCACCATGACGGAAAGCACATACTGGTTAAGCATTATGCCTGCCAGTAATGATTTTTTTTGCTTTGCGGATTTTGATTTCGGCTCTTTTGATTTCTTTTCATCCGCCGGAACCTCATTCCCTTCGGAAGTTTCTGTCTGAGCCAGCATATCTTCCATGCCGGGAGCTTTTGAATCCGGCACTTCCCGGGCGTCTTCCTCCGGAAGAATTGCTCCCTCAAGAGAATCCTTGCCGTCCTGACTTTGCAACCCCTCAATTATTTCTTTTAACTCTGTTTCTTTTTTTTCGTTGGATGGCGTATCCGTCATAATTAAATTACCTTTTGATTAATAGAATTAAGATACATCTTCTCTGGACCATAAAAATGTTTTTTCCAGTTTCCCGACACGGGGGCCCATACTTGATATCGCTTCATTTTCGTTCTCAAATACTTCCACAATCCGAAGCAAGCCGGTGAGATCCATCAGCTTTTTGATATTCGTATTTATTTGAATTAATTTAAATCCTCTTTGTTTCTCTCTGAAACAACTTGCATAATATGCTATTATTCCCAATGCATTTGCAGAAATATATTTTACATATCTGAAATTCAGTATAATATTACACGTGTCTTCATATACCGATTTGAGTATGTCTTCCAATTCGATTGCCCCATTATACACAAGGTTCCCTTTGGGTGATAACACGACCACATTGTCTTTTTTCTGTTTTTCAATTTCCATTAAAACTCACCCGTTTTGCCAAAAAAACCGAAGTCCCTCCCCCCGTATGGGATTGTATCATCACCCGGTCCATCAGATGTTTCATAATAAAAATACCTCTGCCGTCTTTTTTTGTTATGCCTTTATATAATGTCGTATCAGGTTCTTCACAATTCCGGGGATCAAATCCGCAGCCCCGGTCGCTTATTTCTATGATGATATCTTCACCTAACCTTGAAAATCTTAAAACAACCTTTCCCTTCTCCTCTCCTTTGTATGCAAATAATAATGCATTTAGCGTAGCTTCATTAACGGAGGTAATAATTTCATACCGCTTGCACTCGTCTTTTACGGTCTTTGACAATTTTTCTTCGAACAAATTTACTATCTCATCGTAATTATTAACCGGCAGGGAAATACTCATTTCTTCTTTCCATGATGGGTATCCTCTGTTTCTGAGGTTAAGAACCATGACAGCCCCGTTTCGTTCATAAGCAGCTAACTCATACAATCCTTCTATCTCGTGTTTCATTTTTTTCGCTACCGTCTCACAACTCCCGGCAACATCTTTCTCAAGTATATCTTTCAACCTGTCTTTCTGAATAATTCCCTTCCGAAATCCCTTCGCTACAGCGCCGTTATCAATTACAATAAACCTGTTGCCTTCCCTCATGGACAAAGTATGTTCAGGCACATCCATATCAGGAAACATATTTAAGCAGGGTGGATACGATTGGAGGCATATCGTCTCGTTATCCTGTGATGTTATAAAACACGTAATATCTTCCCCGCATACCGAATACGAAAACTTTTGCTCATTCTTATCTGAAATTACACAGAAAAGCATGAGAGGAAAACGTTTTTTTACATTTTCACACAGAAAGTTATTTATCTTTTTTACCAGTAATGAAGAGGATATGCATGTTTTTGCCTCATAGCGAAAAATAGTTTTTATTACAATGTCCAGATTTTTTCCCCCTGCCTCACGCGGAAAACTCCCAAACAACGCCACATTCCTTTCGCCGGTCTCAACAATGTCATAAAAAACACGTTTCGACGTTTCAGTTTCGTCCTCTGCAACATACCATGATTCAGTCTGTTTACCCTGTAATTCTTCACACAGCCATACATCCTCTTTCCCGCTCTTTTTTTCACTGTCTGCATTGATATCAGAGACATTGCGTTCATTCAGTACCTTACGAATTACTTTCTTAATATGATCGAGTTTAAAAGGCTTTGTTATAAAATCAGAAACGCCTGTGTGCATTGCCTCTATAACCGCCTCTGTCGAACCATACCCTGTCATAATAACCGCTTTTGTGGCAGGACTGACTTTCTTTATCTCGGCAATCAACTGTACACCGTTCATGATTGGCATAGTTAAATCACTAATCACCAGATCATATTTTATTTTCTTTGCCAATTTCAGAGCTTCAACGCTATCATTGGTATCTTCCACGTCATAACCATCATCCAAAAGTGTATCCTTCAAAGCCCATCTTAGCGTTTCCTCATCATCTACCAATAAAATCTTTTTCTTCATATTTTCATTACTGTGTAATACCATACTCTTTTATTTTATTATATAACGTCGTTCTGTTAATGCCCAGTACCCGTGCTGCCTCCGCCCTTCGCCATGAGGTATCTTTAAGCACCTTTTCTATATGCCGTTTTTCCATAAACGCCAGCGAACGAACGTCCACCACGCCATTCCCTTCGTTACCGGCGCTTTCAATATCGCCGATGTCCCATACTATTCGTTTCTTTTTTCCCAAAACTGATATTCGCAACATATTTTGGCAGCAATGTATTGCCGTTTGCAATCAATACAGCCCTTTCTATAACATTCTTTAATTCTCTAATGTTTCCCGGCCAGCCATATTCCAATAAAATCTGTTCCGTATCGGAGGGGATATCACAAATATTCTTGCTGAATTCATTATTATATTTGTGAATAAAGTATTTAACCAAAAGCATAATATCTTCTTTTCTTTCCCTCAATGGTGGCACATATATCGGCAATACTTTTAACCGGTAATACAAATCCTTTCTAAAATTCCCCGCTTCTATTTCATCTTCAAGATTTCTGTTTGTCGAGGCAATAATCCGGACATCTATCTTAATATCGTTAATGCCCCCAACTCTTTTGAATTGTCTTTCCTGCAGAATTCGTAACAATTTTGCCTGCAGCAAAACCCCCATTTCTCCTATTTCATCTAAAAAAACAGTGCCTTTATCGGCAACTTCAAACAAACCCGGCTTGCCTGCTGTCGCCGCGCCGGTAAAAGCCCCTTTTTCATATCCAAACAATTCCGCCTCTAAAAGGCTTTCCGTAAGCGCCGCACAATTAATATCAACAAAACGTCCTGATTTTCTGGCGCTTAACCGATGAACCGCCCTTGCGACAAGTTCTTTTCCCGTGCCGCTTTCTCCCTGTATTAACACCGTGGTGGAAGAACTCTTTGCCACCTGTTTAATAAGGGAATAGATTTCTTTCATCTGCGGACTATTGCCAATAATGATTCCATCCGATTCTTCATCAAACGTCCATTGCTTTTCCTGTATTTCAAGAACCTCCTGGCGTAGTCCCTGCTTCCGCAATGCCTTTTCAACAACGGATTTTAACCGTTCCAGCTTAAACGGCTTCTCTAAATAATCATAAGCCCCCAGTCTCATCACTTCCACTGCGGAATCCACGCTTCCATATCCCGTCATCACCACCATTAATGCGTTAGGGTCTTTCTCTTTGATTTTCCCGATGAGCTCCACGCCATTGATATTGGGCAACCGCAAGTCCAACAATATCAAATCAGGCATAAATGCGTCCATTTTTTCCAATGCTTCTTCGCAGCTATCGGCAACAACCGCATCATAACCCTGCGAATCTAAAAATTCCTTAACAGAAAGCCTGATTGTCTCTTCATCATCAACAACAAGAATTATTCCTTTCGGCGTCATTTATAAACCCTTCCCTCAAAAACAGATCGTGCTTGATACTCAACTTACTAAAAAAACAAGGCAATACTTTAGTTTTTTGAAAAAACACCTGCCTCTCCAGATGTGTACCTACAGATATTCACATGCAATGAAAATCCTGCATGCGGTAAAAAAAGCCCGAAGGGCTGAAATGATTATTGAATCATGGACATTGTTTTTTAGTATACCAAAACGTCCAATTTTTCAACATAACTAATCGCCTGTGATTATCATCTGTTTAAAAATACGATTTCTCACCTTTTAAAAACCTTTAAACAATTGCACACAAAAGTTGTCGCAAACATTATACCACTGATAAACAGTTTGTAACACTTTAGTTTTTTGAAAAATTGCCCATGTCTTAACCCCATGCTTCAGCATGGGGTTAAGGGGAGAAATAATCATGGGCTTCAGCCCTGAGGTAAAGTTAGCCCAATATCTTTCACTGTACCAGGTTGCAGAGACAGGTTTCAAACCTGTCTCTACTAAAGCCGGTGTATTTATTGTGGATATCTCCGCACTAAAGTGCGGAGTTAATGGAGGTAAAATTTGCTCCATGCGTCAATATGAGAGGTGCAGTATAAAAATAAGGGAAATCGAAGTTTTTTTCAAAAAGCTAAAGCCTGTGCGGATAAAAGATAAAAATTAGGTATCTATTCACTATTCAGCGAAATTTACCATATTCCCCCTTAATAAAGCTTATCTTTCCCCACATTTTCTACTGGACAAATCCTAGCCCGAGTTTCCTAGTTATGCAGAAGGTAAAACTTTAGAAATACCTTGATTTTGCAAAATAGAATTTGTATTCTGTTTTGCATGATTGTTACACGAAAGATAGAACCGCTGATACAACAGCGTTTAAAATCGTATCCCGCAGTTGCATTGGTCGGACCCCGCCAGTCCGGAAAGACCACCCTGGCGTGTTCTTTATCGGCTGACTATTTTGACCTGGAACAGGAATCCGAAAGGTTGCGGCTTGATGTTCAATGGCCTTCGCTGATAAAGACCAAACATATCATAGTCCTTGACGAAGCACAGTCCTGTCCGGAATTATTTCCGCGTTTGCGCGGAGCAATTGACAGCGAACGAAAAAAGACAGGGCGTTTTCTGCTGCTGGATTCAGTTTCCCCATCTCTTATGAAACATGTTTCTGAGTCACTGGCAGGACGTTTATCCCTGATAGAGCTAAACCCTTTTACTCTCACCGAACTTCCTGATATTCCTGTGACGGACTTATGGTTGCGGGGGGGCTTTCCTGATGGCGGTATTTTGATGTCAGACCAGTATCCTCAATGGCAAAAGGATTATCTTGACCTTCTCACACAACGCGACCTGCCAAACTGGGGCTTAACCGCCAAACCCCAGGTAATGCAGCGTCTGTTAAAAATGCTGGCAGCCGTTCATGGCAAATTGTGGAATGCCTCTCAGATTGGTCAAAGCCTCGGCCTTTCATATCATACGGTCAATAGTTATGTTAATTTTCTGGAAGGGGCTTTTCTCATCAGGAAACTACAACCGTGGTCTGCAAATTTAAAGAAACGGCTTGTTCGCAGCCCAAAGTGTTACTGGCGTGACACAGGCATTCTCCACTGTTTGCTTGGTGTTCGTGACTATGAAACACTTCTGAATCAACCATGGGTAGGGGCAAGTTGGGAAGGGTTTGTTATCGAGCAAATACTTGATGCCTTGAATATGACAGGACAGCCGGTGGATTCATGGTTTTTCCGTTCTGCTGACGGCACTGAAATTGACCTCCTGTTCCATTTTAAGGGCAAATTATGGGCTGTCGAAGTAAAACTGACGTCAAACCCCTCTTTACAGGACTTCAACAATCTTAACCGTGCCGCCGATCTGGTTGAAGCGGATGTGCGGGTGCTTATCTCCCAGACAACCCAGCCGGCATCAGGAAAGACACAAATTTCATGCCCCTTGCCGGACTTGTTGAAAATACTCGCTGAACGGTAATATATAAGGGTATTGACATTTAAATTCCACAGTGCTCTTGCAGGAAAGTGTTTTCAATGCCTCTAAAAGCTCAATATATTCCTGACGGCTATAGTTATATTTGTAGAGATGTTCACGCTTTTTTCTTGTATCAAGAAGGTACGGCAGGTCGCTTTCAAAATACGTACTTGTCAAATCATACAGCAGCACATCATATTTCGCACCAAACAGTTTTCCCCAGTGTCCTTATAGTTTCTTTTGACTTGATTTTATCATTTTGCTAAAATCTCAAAAATATTTGTGAGCAAATTTCAGCAAAAGGAGAGAGAAAAACATGGCAAAATTGGAGCGGGCGCTTATCAGTGTCTCTGACAAAACAGGAATCGTAGCATTTGCAAAGGAATTACAGTCGTTAGGGATAGAAATTATCTCTACCGGAGGCACATGCAAATTATTGAAAGAAAACGGCATTGCCGTAATTGAAATATCCGAATACACCGGATTCCCCGAAATTATGGATGGACGCGTGAAAACATTGCACCCAAAGGTGCATGGGGGACTCCTCGCATTGAGAAATAGCGATACCCATAAAAAACAAATGAAAGAACTGGGAATACAACCGATCGATATGGTAGTGGTAAATCTGTATCCCTTCGAAAAAACAATCGCAAAAGAAGGCGTCTCCATGGAAGAAGCCATAGAAAATATTGATATCGGAGGGCCTTCCATGATTCGCTCTGCCTCTAAAAATTACAAGGATGTCATTGTCATCGTAAACCCGAAACGTTATGAATTTATCATCGGGGAACTTAAAGCCGGTCATAATAACATTTCCGAAAAAATGCGTTTTGAACTGGCCGTTGAAGCTTTCAGAACAACAGGACGCTACGACAGGGTAATCGCAAATTATTTTGACAGCCTTGGCGAAGATAAAGGAGGATACCCAACATCGCTATCCCTTGACTATATGAAACGTCAATCATTGCGTTACGGTGAAAATCCGCATCAAACCGCGGCCTTTTACGTCGAAGAAAATATAAGCGAACCATGTGTTTCCAACGCGCAGCAATTGTTCGGGAAAGAGCTTTCCTACAATAATATCATAGACCTTCACGCGGCATTAGAACTGGTGAAGGAATTTGAGAAACCGTCCGCTATCGTAATTAAACACACAAATCCCTGCGGCGCCGCATCGGCAAATACATTGGCAGTGGCATTTACAAAAGCATATAACGGCGATCCGGTTTCCGCATTCGGATGTATCCTGGGATTAAACAAGAAGGTAGATGTTGCAACCGCAGAGGCTATTACCGAGCCGGGACATTTTGTTGAAGCAATAATTGCCCCTGATTACGATCAGCAAGCAATTGAAATACTCACCACAAAAAGGAAATGGGGAAGCAGTTTAAGACTTTTAAAGACCGGCCCGCTTCCGGTAAAAGCAAGGGACGCCAAAATTCAGGAAGTCAAGGGAATCGGAGGAGGCGTGCTTTTACAAAGCAGAGACCTTTCTCTTTATGACGCTGCAAATCTTAAAATAGCCTCAAAAAAGAAACCTTCCGACCGGGAAATGGCCGATCTTCGTTTCGCTTTTACTATATGCAAACATGTGAAATCAAACTGCATTGTCTTGGCAAAAGACGAAGCGGTTGTTGGTGTTGGCGCCGGTCAGATGAGCAGGATTGATTCCACTGAGATTGCCATAAAAAAAGCTGGCAACAGGATAAAGGGCACAGTAATGGCATCCGACGCCTTTTTCCCCTTCAGAGACAGTGTTGACACTGCGGCAAAAGCCGGAGTAACCGCCATCATCCAACCCGGAGGATCGAACAAAGACGATGAATCAATCGCCGCGGCAGATGAACATGGAATTTGCATGTTATTAACCGGCCAACGGCATTTTAAACACTAAAACATTTACAGCAGAAACGCTAAAAGAGACTTACCTGTACATTCCTGGTATTTTTGCGGTGAGAGACGATAGAAAAAGTATCACAGAGGTAAAAGAGATGATTTCTGTTGAGGAGATAAGAAAGAGACTGTCGTTATTTTACAGCGATAAGGGATTGCAGCTTATTTTGCTTTTTGGGTCCGTTGTTACGGGAACAATGCATACGCAAAGCGATATTGACCTTGCATTTCTCTTTGACAAACCGGCAGATATACTGGCGCTCACCAACAGAGTTATCAGGCTGCTTCATACCGATAATGTTGACGTGGTTGACCTGAGACGCGCGAGTCCTTTGTTAAAATTTTCTGCGGTAAAAAACGGTATGCTCCTCTATGAAAGAGAGCCGGGCATCTTCAATGGATTTTACTCGCTTGCATTCAGGATGTATGTTGACACAAAAAAACTGCGGGATGCACAGGCGGTTTCAATCAGACAATTCCTGAAATCAAGGGGTCTCTAACATGAGTCCTATAGAAGTAGAAATTATAAGAAGAAAGCTTTCTATCATTGCTGAAAATCTTTCAGCGCTAAAGCCCATTGAAACTATGACTAAGGCAGAATATATCAAAGACGTATATAAACGGAAAGCCACAGAAAGACTTTTGCAGGAATTAATCGAAGCCGCGATTGACATAAATTCCCACCTGATAGTCCGGTCAAGCAAAACAGCCCCCGATGATTATTATGAGAGTTTTATAAAGGTAGGGGAACTGGGTATAATATCTTCAAACCTTGCGGAAAAGCTTGCCCCGTCTGCAGGACTCAGAAACAGGCTTGTCCACGAATATGACCTGCTCGATCACTCGTTAGTTTTAGACTCAGTAAAGATGGCGGAGGAACTGTATCCTGAGTATATAAGAGAGATTGAGACCTTTATCTCCGGAGGCATTTGATTTTCATGAAAATCTGCATCCTGCTCAGAGAATAATATGAGAGTTAAAATCTGCGGTATTACAAATCGTAACGATGCCTTATCTGCCATAGAATTTGGAGCAGACGCCCTTGGGTTCGTATTTGCCGAAAGCCCGCGCAGGGTAACGAAAGAGCAGGCAAGAAATATTATTGCAGAACTTCCTCCATTCATTTCAACCGTGGGGGTTTTTGTAAATGAAAAAAAAGAAACGATTATTGACATCGCCGAATATTGCGGATTAACTACTATTCAACTTCACGGCAACGAACCTCCTTCTGATCTTGAGGGTTTGGCGCGCTTCAAAGTCATTAAAGCCTTCAGGATTAAAGGAGAACAAGATTTGAAAGCTCTGTCTCTTTATAAACCTCATGCATTTCTGCTGGATAGCTATGTAAAAGGAGTAATGGGAGGAACGGGAACAACGTTTAACTGGGAAATTGCCAAACAGGCGCGTCAATACGGAACTATTATATTATCGGGCGGATTGACACCTGATAATGTAAAAGAAGCCATCCGCACAGTAACTCCCTATGCCGTTGACGTGTCTTCCGGCGTGGAATCCGCGCCGGGAAAGAAGGATGCCTCTCTCTTAAAAAAATTTATAACAAATGCGAAAGGAAAGTAGTCAGCCCTTCTCATCATTTCTTTCCTAACAACCACATTATGAGAGAAAGAATAATGCTGATTATAATACATGTGGTAATGGGAAAATAAAAGCTGAAATTTTTCTTCTGGATGGCAACATCTCCGGGAAGTTTTCCTAAAAACGGAATTTTGTTTCCCAGCAGAAAGAACGCGCCGACAACGATCATGATAATACCTATTGTTATCAGAACCTTTCCAAATGAACCAAATTCTCCCATGGCAAAAATATCCTCCCATCAGACAGAAATTTTAATATCAACGGACATATTACACAGAAACCCCGGTGGATGCAACCATTTGACATACCCTGCAGTAAAAAATCTACCCTCGCAATATCGATTTAGACGGGAGCATTCCCAATTTTTTGTAAATCAAAATAAAGCCGACCATAAAGGATCGGCGCTACCATGCAATATGTGTCGTAGCGCGGGTGGTTTATCCCCCGCATAATACCCCCACATTTTACAAAAAATTGGGAATGCTCCCATTTAGACATATTTCTTGCGTGATTGCCGGATACTTTGTAAAATCCTGCTTGATTTAAAAACAAGTGTAATTTTGTACTGCAACGAAAAGAGGCACAATTGAAGATTAAGGAAAAAACCTTCGACGAAAAATATATGCGCCTTGCCATTAACAAGGCAAAAGAAGGAATCCTTGACGGCCAAACACCTTTTGGCGCCTGCATAATTAAAGACAAGCACGTAATAAGTTGTGCGCACAATAACGTATGGAAGAACACGGATATTACCGCTCACGCGGAAATTCATGCGATAAGAGAAGCCTGCAAAACATTAAATACCGTCGACTTGTCCGGCTGCACGATATATTCCACCTGCGAACCTTGCCCCATGTGCTTTTCCGCATGTCACTGGGCAAAGATATCGAAAATTGTGTATGGCGCCCGAATTGAAGATGCACTGAAAATCGGATTTAACGAACTTTCAATTCACAGCGAAACCATGAAAAAAATCGGCGGAAGCCCTGTAGAAATAAAGGGAAATTTTCTCCGGGAAGAAAGTTTGTCCCTTTTTGCATTATGGCTTGAACAGCAAAACAAAAGAATTTATTAGAATTATCATCCGGTTATACTCAACCAAAACCCATTAACAAAGGGAAATTCATGATAGTAATAAATGTCTTTAAAAAAATTCCTAAAGAGTACTTCGACGGCGCTATTTATGGGAGGAAAATAATATGGATAATTTTATGATTGCTGCAATAGAAGAGGCAAAAAAAGGGCTAAAGGAAGGCGGCATACCTATTGGCTCCATTTTAGTAAAGGATGGAAAAATTATTGGCAGAGGGCACAATAAACGTGTGCAGGAAAACAATCCCATTGCGCACGCGGAAATTGACTGCCTTACCAATTCCGGAAGGGTCGGGAAATACAAAGACACCACACTCTATTCCACCTTGATGCCTTGTTACTTATGCGCAGGAGCAATTGTGCAGTTTCGTATAAAAAAAATTGTCGTGGGAGAATCAGAAACCTTTAATGGCGCAAAAGAATTTATGGAATTGCACGGGGTAGAAATTATTGATTTGAACCTTGAAGAATGCAAACAATTAATGAAAAATTTTATAAAAAATAATCCCGAACTCTGGAATGAAGATATAGGTGAGCTTTCATAGAGTTGTCTTTATGCAGATTTCACGGATACCCCCATCTTTTGTCTGTTTTATTCCATGAAAATCATCATTGATGACAAAATCCCCTTTATTCACGGAGCTTTGGAACCTTATGCAGAGGTATATTATCTGCCGGGAAATCGGATAAAATCCGAAGATGTTGCGGATGCAGACGCCCTTATTGTCCGAACCAGGACAAACATCAATGAACCTCTTTTGAAAAATTCCAAAGTCCGATTTGTAGTCACCGCCACCATTGGATTCGACCACATAGATTACGATTATCTTGAACGTGCCGGCATAGCATGGACAAGTTGCCCCGGTTGCAATTCCGAATCCGTTGCCCAGTATATGACCGCAACGTTTATTGAACTCGCCCACAAATACTCCCTTTCTCTGCGGGGGAAAATTCTTGGTATAATCGGCGCCGGAAATGTCGGCACAAAGGTTATAAAAAAGGCCCTCGCCCTTGGCATGAACGTTCTGGTCAATGACCCTCCCATGGCAGATATTGAGGGAAAGAAGGGTTTTGCAAACCTTGATGAACTTGTCTGTGAATCCGATTTCATTACCCTGCATGTGCCTCTTTACCGAGAGGGCAAATATAAGACCTTTCATCTCGTCGACCGTAAATTCCTTGCCGCAATGAAGCCGGAAGCCTTTATTATTAATACTTCACGTGGTGAGATTATTTGCAACACTGATCTGAAAGAAGCCTTGCAGAAAAAAATCATTCGGGGTGCAGCGCTGGATGTGTGGGAAAACGAACCGGAAATAGACCGTGAACTGTTGCCATTGACAGATATTGCCACGTCGCATATTGCAGGCTATTCTGCGGACGGCAAAGCAAACGGCACTGCAATGTCCGTCCAGGCCCTGAGCCGTTTTTTCCAGTTGGGCATTGATACATGGTACCCCGGGAATATACCCATGCCCAATCCCATTATCAGACTCGCCAAAACGGGAATGGAAGGCATCAAACAGGCAGTCCGTGCCACATACGATATCTATTCCGACGACCGGCTTTTGAGAAATGATCCCGGAAGTTTCGAGTTTAACAGGGGAAATTACCCGGTCCGTCGCGAATTTCACAATTATACTGTGGAAACAACCGAACGGGAAACAGGAAAAACCCTGCGTCAACTTGGATTTAAAGTAAAACAGATATAATTCCTTCTGAGATGAGGAGAGAAAGGTATTGTCAATTTCCAGAAATTTCTACACTTGACATAGCTGAAAGAATTTATCAAAATGGTACATCGGTTCCATCGGTTCGTTAAATATGCATTATGCTCTTGATTTTATATACTTTATCCTGTGTGTGCATGAAATGGATACCGTGTGTAAAGATATTTTATTGGCATTGCGTTTTCGTTCTTAAAGAGAACTTTGTTTACGGTAACTTGTCTTTTAATTTTATAAAGGAATGGTTATGAGAAAAACGTGTTTGTTGGTATCGCTTGCTGCAATGGTAATTGCTGTTCTAACGGGCTGTGCCCAGATACAGTCTATCACGCCTGAAAAGAAGCCACTCAGTTCTCTTGAATCTTTTATCCCTCAGGATTTAAGTTCAAAATCCCTTAACGTGAAGTATGTGCCAAAAATAGAAAGCTTCGTTATTATTTTAGACGCTTCAGGCTCTATGGATGCAGCGTACACCGGCACGGTAAACACCGGTCATCCAAAATTTACCGTGGCGAAAGATATTATATCACGCATGAATCAAACATTGCCTAAAGTCGATATTAACAGCGCCCTTGTGACATTCGGGCACGGATTCCTTACACCATTGCATAAGACACTTATTGTTTACGACCTCACCCATCATTCACGGAGTCTTCTGGAAAACGCATTGGGGAGGTCTTCAAAAGCACAGGGAAGCAGTCCGGCTGGCGATGCTATTGAAGACGCATCGAACCAGTTGCTCGCTTCAAGCGGTCAAAATGCGATAATTTTTGTAAGCGACGGCGAAGAGTTGATTGGATGCCCACTGGAAAAGGTAAAGGAAATAAAAGAATTGTACGGTGATAAAACATGCTTTTACTCCATTTTTGTGGGTAATACCGAAGAAGGAAAATCAAAACTCAGAGAACTCGTACGAGAGGCGAAATGCGGTTTTTCTGTGACTGCCGATCAGATTGCCTCCAGCAGCAGTATGGCAGACTTTGTAAAAGAAGTGTTTTTGAATGCCATACCGCGAATAGACAGCGATGGCGATGGCGTTTATGACGATGAAGATGAATGCCCGGATACGCCGGAAGGGGCTATCGTTGATTCCAGAGGATGCTGGGTAGTAAAAGGGGTTACTTTTGATTATAAAAAATGGGAAATTAAAGAAGAATTTGACTCGAACCTGAGCAACATTGTTGAGATTTTGGAGAAAAACCCTGAAATGCACATTAGAATAGAAGGACACACGGATAATATCGGTTCAATGGGATACAATATAGACCTCTCCAATAAAAGATCCCAGGCGGTAAAAAAATATCTGGTTGAAAAAGGCATTAATGAAGCGCGCATAACTACTGAGGGTTTCGGATTTAAAGTCCCCATTGCTCCTAATACCACAGAGGAAGGACGCGCCCTGAACCGAAGGGCTGAAATTGTACCCATAAGATAAATAATATAATACTGTACTCGGCAGGCTTCATGCCAATGCCATCAACGTAAGATATCATCAATAAAATACCCCCTTTTAGGGGGTATCGGGTTATCCTGATAAAATAATCCTTCCCTCAATGACAATGGGTTTCGGGTCTCATTGCAATCCATCATGATAAAAGGTATGTTTTATTTTTTTATCGGGAGGAAATACGTTTGCAGATAGTATATCGAGAGGAGAATTATTGAAGGCGGAAATTAAAGTCAAATTCTGGGGGGTAAGAGGATCTATCCCTATTCCGGGAATAAAGACCACAAAATACGGTGGAAATACTTCTTGTGTTGAAGTGCGTCTTCCCGGCGCTTTATTCATATTTGACGCAGGAACGGGCATCAAAGAGTTGGGGAACCAATTATGCGCGGAAGGAAAGAAGGTAAAGGCACACATCTTTTTAAGCCATTTCCATTGGGACCATATACAAGGATTGCCTTTTTTCAAACCTGCTTATATAAAGGGCAACGAGATCATTATCTATGGAATGGGATTGCAAGGCGAACAGTTGGAACATATCATATCGAACCAAATGGAGAGCGTCTATTTCCCGGTCAGATTGCAATCATTACAGGCGCAGATAAAATTTAAAAAACTTTGGGAAGGAAGTTATGTTATCGATGGTGTAAGAATTGATACCCTTTACACCAATCATCCTGGACGTGCAATGGGTTATGTAATAACGCATGAAAATAAAAAAATATGCTATTTCACCGACAACGAGATAGTTCCCATTCCTTTATGGACGGACGAAGCAAACAAGTATGAGTACAAGCAGAACCTTATGGAAAAAATGATACAACTAATTGACGGCGCAGACCTCCTTATTCATGATGCCCAGTACACAAACCAGGAATATCAAAATAAAGTGGGATGGGGACATACCTCCATCCCTGAAGCATTAAGTCTTGCAGTACAGGGAAGGGTAAAAAAATTTGTGCTTTTCCACCACGATCCGGAAAGTTTTGACGAGCATATTGATGCACATATTAAAACTTGCAGGGAATTATTGGATGGTGAATATGATTTGGAATGTTTTGCCGCACAGGAGGGTATGGAAATATATCTTTAAAAATACCGTTTATTCTTTTTAAATTACATAATCGTATCTCCTTTTTCCCACTCTTGTTTTATTTCTTCCACACTATTTCCTATTTGATCTTCCTTTCCATCAAACAACTTTCTTGAAAAGTCATTTTCCTTTACATCATTTTCGCTTAATACGGAATATTTATCGTATTTATTCGTTAAGATATCCGCAAGCTTGACAATTTCTATCAGTTTTCGTGATTCTGGGAGAAAATCATTATTGCCATTGATACAGTGATGAAAATGTATCACATCAATAAGCCTCTGAGGGAAATTCCACTTATTTGTTATCAATTCCCCAACCTTTGTATGGTCAAAACCAAACACATTTCTTTCTGCGTCAATAGGATGAATATTATCTTCCTGAACGCCTTTTTGCACCTGTATATAAGCATCGGGATATACATTGATAAGAAAAGCCTTCCCAATATCGTGGATTACCCCTGAAACAGCAGCGTCATCAAAAAGATTCTTTTGTAATTTTTTTGCCAAAATACGGGACGCGGCAGAGACCTTCACTGCATGCCTCAATAAAAAATCATCTTTTGTTTTCAAATTCTTCAGAATATTTTTCATCGCATAATCAATAACAAGGAACTGCAAACCTCTTAATCCTAACGTTACAATAGCCTCTTTCAGATTTTCCGCCTTTTTCACCCTTCCGTAAAAGGAAGAATTGGCCACTTTAAACACACGGGAAACAATCCCCTGATCTTTTTCTATCAACAGAAGAATTTCGTTGAGCTTTACATCCGCCTTTGCAATTACTGTATTTAATTCAATGACAACGGAAGGGATATAAGAAAGATTCCCCGTCGTCTCTAAAATTTCTTCTACGCTGTATGGTTTCATTTATATTTAACCTTGAGCATTATTACACAATAATGGCAAGAGTGAAAAAACCATGTCTTTAAATTGTTTGCCACGTTCTTCATAGTTATTAAACATATCATAACTGGCACAGGCCGGGGAGAGCAATACAACACCTCCCGGTGTTGCCAGCGCATTTGCTTTTTGAAATGCGTCTTTTAAAGTATTTTCAATAAATACATGAGGATATTCTTTTCTTTCCTTTTTTACAGAAATAAGTTCTTTTATCTTATTTGCGGTTTTTCCGATAAGAACAACAGTTTTGCAATGGTTCGCGCACACTCCGGCAAATTCCCCGAAATCACTCCCTTTGTCATATCCTCCGGCAATGAGTACAGAATCTTTGAAACTCGTAACAGCAGCAATGGCGGATTCGGGGGTTGTCGCTTTAGAATCGTTATAATACCTAATCCCCTTTACTTCTCTCACGAATTCCAAACGATGTTCTAATCCGCAGAAAGAAGTAATAGTTTCCTCTATATTTTGTCTATTTGCTCCGCTTAAATATGCCGCACACGATGCCGCAAGTATGTTGTGAAGATTATGGTCGCCGGGAAGTTTAATTTTTGATACACAGGGCATTGATATGTCATCCCCATTTATGGATATTACAATACGATCCTTCTCTAAAAATACCCCATTTTTTTCTATATCTTTAGTACTGTACCACAAAACACGACCCTTACATTCTTTTCCCCATGTTCTCAATACCGGATCGTCATAATTAAGAATGGCACAATCATCATGTTTCTGATACATGATGATGTTCTTCTTCGCCCGGATATAGGAATCAATATCTTTATGCCTGTCCAGATGGTTTGGCGAAATGTTTGTCACCACACTTATACAGGGGCTTCTTTTTACTGAAGAAAGCGCTTCCAGTTGAAAACTGGATAACTCCAGAACTACAACATCCGAAGATTTCATTTCTTCCAGTTGCAAAAGCAGCGATTTGCCTATATTGCCACCAACCCACACCTTTTTTGATGTTTGTTGCAGGATATTGCCGATAAGCGTAGTTGTGGTAGATTTCCCGTTACTGCCGGTTATTCCAATGGTGAAAGCCGGACAGAGTTTAAAGAATATGTTCATTTCCGTGTCGATAGGAATATTGTTTTCCCTTGCGATTTGTATAAATTTCGAATCTCCCGGAACGGCAGGACTAATAATAACCATATCCGCATTGATAAAATCTTCTTCCCTATGCCCACCGAGTTTGTATGTGATCGGCAAACCTTCAAGACATTGCAAGGAAGGGGAAAGATCGGTTTCGTTCTTCACATCCGTTACGGTAACATGCGCCCCGTTCCGTATGAGAAATTGTGTTATTCCAATACCGCCACCAAACATACCGAGGCCCATAACAGTAATTTTTTTATCTTTAAATTCCGTACGCATTTATTTATCCAAAAGCAAAAAAAAGAGATTGATTCCCAAAAAACTGAAGGAGCACGAAAGAAAATATTACCCACATAATCAGACTTTATGAGAAGACATGAATTACCACGAGAACTTATTTTATCGCAGGGGAAGTGACGGTAAAAGGTACGAATAATTTACTGCGAGGGAAAACCGCAATTCATATATATACCTGAATTAAATAAAATCATTATCTTTGCCGATTGTACCTTCAGTGAATTGTCAAAAAAAATATTTGTCTAAAAAAGTTGGATTGTTCATTCATGGAAAGATGATAGCTTAACTGCAATAGTATCATTTTTTCTTTTGACGCGTTGCTGTTTTCCTCACCGCCATTATCTTTTTCACCTTTTCAGCAAGCACAGTGTCATAGAAAAAGGCGGCTGCCATTCCTCCGAAAACAGGCCCAACCCACCAAATATAATGATGTGAAAATTGTCCCGATGCAATAGCAGGGCCAAACGCGCGGGCAGGGTTCATTGCTCCACTGCTGATTGGACTGCCAATAAGAACCCCAAACAGCACAACAAGCCCAGTGGTTAATCCGGAAAAATTACTAAAAGACCTTTTATCGACTGCCGTTCCAAAGACCGTAAGAACAAACAGGAAACTAATAACAAATTCCATAACAAGCCCCTGCGCCACAGAGACCCCGTCGCCTAATATACTCGCGCCTAAGTGAACCGTATACATTGCTTCCGGAAACAGCATTTTGAGGGCAAAACCTGCCAATACACTGCCGGCAATCTGTGCTATAATATATTTTATCGCAATGTTCGGATTCATCCTTTTGGTTATCCAGCATGCAATGGTAACCGCAGGATTAACATGGGCGCCTGAAATATAGCACAAGGCATAGGTTATTGAAACAATCGCCAATCCATATGCAATAGAAAACCCTAAAACCCCAATGCCAGCCCCTCCTGCTTTCCGCAGATAATAATCCGTACAAACGGCGCCGGCAGCAACAAAAACAAGCGTAAAAGTACCTAAAAATTCCGCAATGTATTTTTTGAATGAGTCCACCCTTGATTTCTCCTATATACAGTTTTTAAATACAAAAAAATTAAATACAAAAACTTCTTATTTCTTTACAGGACAAACATCTAACAGGATGAAGCATATACGTTACATCGAATTTTATAGTTACCACACTTATTCTTGCAAAAACTCAACATCCTCATAAAACATGGCGATCCCAAAATTCAAATACCCTTAATTTTCTCTAAGATATTTACTCACATGCTTTTGAAGAAATTACCCATGCGATAACGATAATGCTTATACATTTAATTCTAATATTTGTCAAGTGTTTATTTTGACAATTTTTACGACAAATTGACGACATTTACTACTCCACAGGAGAAGGAATTGAAGTAATTGCCGGTGTGCTATTTTCTTTCGGAGAAGTTTTCACGGTTTGATCAGAAATAATATGTGATTGGATGGGAAGTTTTCTGTAATTAAGAGTGCCGTCTCCCAATTGACCATATTCGTTATTCCCCCATACCCAAACCGTTCCATCTTTTTTTAAAGCAAGGCAATGATAATATCCCGCTGCTATCGAGACAATATCGCTAAGCCCCCGCACGTTTAATACGGTATATTGATAATTGGAAGTAGTGCCTATCCCAAGCTGCCCTGTTCTGTTATATCCCATTGACAGAATTGTGCCGTCCGATTGCAAAGCAAGAGCATGATAACCTCCCGCTGTAATGGCAGTAACATTGGTGATCCCATCGATTCGAACGGGTATTTTGCTATTTATTTGCGTCCCGTTTCCCAATTGACCGTAAGTATTCATGCCCCATCCCCACACACTCCCGTCAGATTTTATGGCTAAATTGTAATTATTCCCGCTGGTAATGGAAACCGCCCCGTTAAAATTAGATACCGGACTAAGAATGGAACTTTCCATTACCGTGCCATCCCCCAACTGCCCATACCCATTGGCTCCCCAAGCCCACAGAGTCCCATCCGCCTTCAGCGCAAGACTATGGTGATTGCCGCTTGACACTGTAACAACATTGCCCAGACCCTGTACCTGCATTGGCTTATTTACATCTGATTTCGTTCCATCACCTAATTGGTCAAGCTCATTATTCCCCCAAACCCAAACAGTTCCGTCTGACTGCAAGGCAATGCTATGATAGAAACCGGCATCTATCCCGCAAACATCTCTTATGGTTTTCACCTTTACAGGCACACTGCTGTCCTTTTTTGTCCCATCCCCCAATTGTCCGAATCTGTTATTGCCCCATGCCCAGACAGTGCCGTCAGACTTTACGACAAGATTATGCTCCCAGCCTGCTGCAATAGAAACTACGCCCTCCAACCCTTTAACCCTCACCGCAATCTTCCGCGGATTATTGGTACCGTCACCCAGTTGTCCGGCATGGTTCCCTCCCCATGTCCAAACAGTGCCATCTGATTTCAAGAAAAGACTGTGAGCGCCTCCCCCTGATATTTGAGGAACGGCTGCAAATAGCGGACAGTAACAAGTCAGCATTGCTACCACTGATATACAATAAAAAATAATCATTGTCCTGTTTTTCAAAAAATGTATCTGTGTCATTAGTATCACCATATCTCTTTATCCAAACATCCTTTAATTGTTAATTGTGAACAAAAATATATCAAATAGCACATATTTGTATTTTATAACAATAATAAGTTTGAAATTGCAAAAAAAAAGTTTTTTTAAATTTTTCCCATAAATTAAAGAAGGAGAAGCATGGTGGCACAGCAATACAAATTTGTATTGCCATTATTCCATACTCTATGATAGAGTACGTTGTCACATGTGTCCTGTTTAATATTTTAATTTATTTAAGTATTAAAAAGAAAAGAAGATACACTATGGAAACAAATGCAAAACGTCTCGTTGAATTATCCGCACAGGGAGAAGTTTCCAGTCCGTTAGGGGGTGCAAAAGCATACAGCATATCGCCCGAAGGTATACCTGCAATATTACCCGGTGTGGGAGGAATTACGTATAATGTCAAAATCGGTGATACAGCAGTACAATGGGAGGCCGATCATGTCGAACCCTGTGTGTCCGTCAAAAACAAAGACAAGGAAGAGAACGGAGCGCTTAACTTATTGGCCTGCGTAGGAAATATTGCAAAAGTTGTATCGGGAGATGCAAAGGGAGATACCGGTGTTGTTACGGGAAAACACGGCGGCGTTGAAAATGTGCTGGTAGATTTTGATGATAAAACCCTCGAAAAACTTGTAATAGGTGACAAAATACTCATCCGCTGTATCGGTTTGGGACTTTCTTTTGCGAAATATCCACAAATAAAGGCCATCAATGTTTCTCCCGACCTGTTAGAAGCATTACCGATAACTTACGACAAGACAAAAGGCATAATGCAAATCCCGGTAACACATACTATCCCGGCAGCAATAATGGGATCGGGACTGGGATCACAACATTGTTATCGCGGAGACTATGATATCCAGTTATTTGACAAACAAACCACGGAAAAACACAACCTGGATACTTTGCGGCTGGGAGATATAGTCGCAATTATGGATGCGGATCATTCCTACGGAAGAATTTATAAAACCGGTGCGGTAACGATAGGGGTTGTTGTTCACAGTAATTGTGTAACCGCTGGACACGGACCGGGGGTCACTACATTGTTTACTTCTGCAGAGGGGAAAATTTCTCCCTATAAAGACAAGAATGCGAATATTGGCGTTTATTTAAATATCGGAAGATTTAGAAAAACAAGAAAAGGGAGAACAAAGTAAATGTTTAGGCAGTCCGGAGGCAAATTTCACGGAACGGCAATATTGCAATAAATATACTTGACAACTCACTCATAATTACTATAATTTCATGTTTTCTAAAATCTTCTTTATTTTCTTTTATTATTTCAATCTGGAAAGGGCGTTATTTGTCTATAGTGAACATTCAAGAATTAGTCGAAGCGGGGTTTCATTTCGGCCATCGAACAAGCAGGTGGAACCCAAAAATGAAACCTTTTATCTTTGGAAAACAAAATCTGATTCATATTATTAATTTACGGGAAACAGTAAAAGGGCTTATCACCGCGTGCAGATTCATAACGAATCTTGTGCAAACAAGGAAGGACATATTATTTGTCGGCACGAAGTGGCAGGCGCGGGATATTACCATGCAAGAGGCGAAAAGATGCGGCATGCATTACGTCAGTGAAAGATGGCTTGGAGGCGCGCTGACGAATTTTGATACTATCAGAAGCCGGTTAGAACGTCTGGAAGAATTGGAAAAAATGAAAGAAACAGGCGAAATCAATCAGTACAGCAAAAAGATGATTTCTTCCCTAAATAGAGAATATAAGAAAATACTTACCAATCTGGAAGGCATTCGCAATATGTCCAAGCTCCCCGGCGCCCTTGTGATAGTGGACCCGAAATATGAACATAATGCCATTAAAGAAGCGAAAAAATTGGGCATACCAACCGTTTGTCTGGCAGATACCGATTGTGACCCTGATATGGTAGATATTTGTGTTCCTGGCAATGATGACGCTATACGCTCCATCAATCTCTTTTTGTCCAAAACAGCAGATGCCGTTCTCGCCGGGAAAGAACGACTTGTTACGATGACAAAAGATTAATCAAGTTTTTGCGAAAATCCTTCCATTATTTTCGCAAAATTCAGAGCTTGTATATCTTTAGATTACCAATCTGACAACTGCCTTTAAAGATACATATCTTAAGACGTTCCGCTTGGTTATTGTAATAATAAAATTACTGGCTTTGCATTAATGGCAGTTCGTAGTTACATTATTTTGGAGGATACAGATGGCAGACAAAGCAACTATTATGAAATTGCGCGAGCAGACAGGAGCCGGAATATTAGAATGCAAAAACGCCCTGGACGAAGTAAATGACAATTATGATAAAGCATTAGAAATCATCAAAAAGAAAGGCTTTTCCAAAGCTTCCAAGAAAGAACAGAGAACAACTGCTGAAGGAAGAATAGGTTCTTACATTCATACCAACGGAAAAATCGGTGTAATGGTTGAGGTAAATTGTGAAACAGATTTCGTGGCACGAAATGATGTCTTTCAGCAATTTTTAAAAGATGTTTGTATGCAAATTGCCGCAACCAATCCGGTAGCGGTAAAAAGGGAAGATATCTCTGCAGAAATCGTGGAAGCGCAAAAAAAGATTTTCAAGGAAGATGCCAAAGGGAAACCCGCTGATATTACTGAAAAAATCGTTAACGGGAAACTGGATAATTTTTACAAGGAAAAATGTTTACTGGAACAACCGTTTATAAAAGACGACTCACAAACTATTCAGGATTTATTAATTGCAATTATCGCAAAAATAGGAGAAAATATCAAAATTAATCGCTTCGTCCGGCTGGAAGTGGGAGAGAAATAGCCAAAAGTTAAGATTACCGCACAAAACCATTATGCCGAAAAATACTAAAACCAAGTATAAACGTATCTTACTGAAGATGAGTGGCGAGGGCTTTGGTGGTGAAAACGGAAAAGGCATTGATACTGAAAAATTTGTAACTTTTGCCAAAACGTTAAAAAAAATTTTATCCCTCGGTGTTGAAACGGCGCTCGTTATCGGTGGCGGCAACGTGCTGCGTGGCGCAAAATTAGGCCGTTCAGGAAAATCCAGGATTGTCGCAGATCAGGCAGGGATGATTGCCACCATTCTTAATGCGGTGCTTTTGCAGGACACTTTAGAAAATCACGATATAAAGACACATGTAATAAGCGCCATTGAAATTAGAAATATCACAGAACCGTTTATTTTACGGAACTGTTTCCAGTATCTTAAAGAACGGAACATTATTATTTTTGCGGGAGGAACGGGAAATCCCTATTTTACCACCGATACCGCAGCGGCTTTGCGCGCGATAGAAATCAATGCCGATGTAATGCTAAAGGCTACAAGGGTTGACGGAGTGTATACGGATGATCCGATGAAAAACCCATCTGCAAAGCTCTTAAACAAACTAACATATACCGACGTATTAAATCAGCAATTGGGGGTAATGGACATGACGGCAATATCTCTGAGTATGGAGAACAAATTACCAATAATTGTGTTAAATATGAATAAAACAGGAAATATTGAAAAAGCTGTAATGGGAAAATCTGTTGGTACTTTTATAGGAAATTAACAGATATGTCAATTGATTCGATTTCGAAAGAAACAAAGGTAAAAATGGAAAAGGTTATTGCCCATTTGCAGGAAGAGTTGAAAGGGATAAGAACCGGCAGGGCAAGCACGGGTCTGGTAGAAAATATACGGGTTGAATACTATGGGAATCCTTCACCTTTAAAACAACTTGCTGTTATCTCCACCCCTGATGCCCAGTCAATCCTTATAAAACCTTATGATGTAAGCATTGTATCCAACATTGAAAAGGCAATCATTCAGTCGGATATCGGAATGACTCCTTCAGTTGAAGGCAAAGCCTTGCGTATCGTTGTTCCCCCGCTCAATGAAGACAGAAGAAAGAAGCTCTCCGCAACCGTAAAAGATTTCGGAGAATCGACAAAGGTTTCGCTGCGCAATATACGGCAGGATTCAAATAAACAGGCGGATAAGGAAAAGAAAGAAAATCTTCTGACGGAAGATGATCTCAAACGGGCGAAGGATGAGATTCAAAAGATTATCCGGGACTTTGAAAATAAGGTAAACGATTTGGTCAAAAAAAAGACCGAAGAAATACTTAAGGTATAATACGCATCCAGCACCTATCCTGTTAAACCATTTTTTCTTTGTAATTTTATTTTTCTGCGTGCAATTTTCATGCATTGTTGTATAATGGGGGCATAGCTCAGTCGGTAGAGCACCGCCCTTTTAAGGCGGGCGTCGATGGTTCGAATCCATCTGCCCTCATTTAATCGATATGCATAAAATGGCCCCATCGTCTAGTCTGGTCTAGGACAACAGATTTTCGATCTGTGAACTGGGGTTCAAATCCCCATGGGGTCATATATGACCTGAAAAAAAGCCATAAGAGTTAACCTCTTATGGCTTTTTTCTTTCATCACACATTAGGTCAAAAATCCATGAAAACCTGAGTTAACCCGCCTTTCACAATTCGAGGGGTAGATAAACCGCTGAGCCAGTAGAATCAAGGGGTCGTATAAAAAGGTCGGCACTACAAGCCGTTTTTGGAAATCTCCCCCTTGATTATCAATGGTTTCCAGACGATTTATTCCAAAAAATAACCGGGTTTCGGCGCGAATTGCGAAAATCGGGCTAATGTAGAAACCCACACTCAGAGAGTGTTGGTTTCTACATTAGTACTAAAATACTGGATCGTATTGCCTGCGGCGACTGGGGAAGTCCACACATGGCGTGCGCTGAGGTTGTCGGAACAGCAAACCCCACTTTCACCATAGATAGTCTGTATGCCTATGTGGCAGACGGAGATTCAAATCAGGCCACCGCCATCGATACTTCAAATGATGAAATAATTACGACAATTCCTGCTGGTGATGAACCACGGCGCGCGTATGCCTCTTCAGACAGAACAAAAATGGTGGTGCTGAATAACGGTGATCAAACAATTTCTGTCATCGATGTAAAGAAGAACAGGGAAATGTGCCGGAGATAAAAAAGCTTCCCCAGACAATATTTCTAAGACTGACACTTTAGTGGTTTTAATCAAAAATTAATCGCAAAAGTTGCAAGTATCTGGCATAATATGAACATGTGAACATGTAAATAGAAATCTTTATTTATTGTGCGTATTGTGGAGATACGCAGCGATCTCCCTGTAAGGACAAAAATTTTATGCAGATTTTGCTCACTAATGATGACGGCGTATACGCGCCGGGAATTGCTTCATTAAAACATTTTATTCAGGAACTGGGTGCCGTTACGCTTGTTGCCCCGGATATTGAACAAAGCGGCGTCGGGCATTCCATTACCTTCAATCAGCCCCTGCGCATCCGGGAGGTGCACATGAACAATCAATTTATCGGGTATGGGGTAAACGGTTCTCCGGCTGATTGTGTAAAATTGGCCATAAACGAAATCATGAGGGAAAAACCTGATATCGTCATTTCAGGACTCAATATGGGGGCAAATGTGGGTATCCACATTTTGTATTCCGGAACGGTGGCGGCGGCAGTAGAAGCAGCGGTAATGGGGTTTTCCTCCATTGCGGTTTCCTTCGAAATAACAGAACACTATGACGATATTCATAACGCTGCAAAGGTGGCAAAAGATGTTATACGACAAATCCTGAATCACAAACTTCCCAAAGGATCGCTTTTGAACGTCAACATACCCGCAATAGCGCCTGAACGCATTAAAGGAATAAAAATAACGCGTCAATTTACCCAGGATTTTAAAGAGGCCTTTCAGAAACGTGTTGACCCCGGCGGCAGGGCATATTACTGGCTTACCGGAACAGATAAATCAAAATACCATGAAGAAGGAACCGATCTGAGCGCGCTCAGTGACGGATATATTTCCATTACCCCCCTCCGTTACGACCGCACCGATTACCGGCTGCAGGAAACTATCGCGGAATGGGACTGGAAATATTGATAGTGTCAGGAATATTATCTGCAAAGCACAGAATAAAAACCCTTGACTTATCATCTATTTCAGACCTATAATACTTCCTTCATAGACATGTTGAATGAAAGGAAAATTAATCGGGCAGATAGCTCAGTTGGTAGAGCACAGGACTGAAAATCCTGGTGTCGACGGTTCGATCCCGTCTCTGCCCACCACCACTTACCCTGCAAAACCTCCTCTTTCGATCCTCATTTTATAAACTACCGCAATATCATATAAGGTATACCTTCATATATGATACGTGCAGGTGTTATTCTTTTACAAAAATACAAATATACGGTATACTTTTTCATTATCTAATTTTCATTGGAATAGCCTTTCTTTGCAGATAAAGCATTTCAAAAAATACTTTTTATGGCATTTTATTCTTAAAAATGAAATTTTTCACTGGATACTTATTAAAAAAAACAAAGGAAATGAAACAAAGTCTCTCTATTTTCCTATTGTGCGCAACAATGTTTTTTGCCGGCAATGTTTTATTCCATACGATGCCATTGGAAGCGCAGGCACCTGCATCTGTTGAAGCAAAACAAACGAGTCGGCAAACCAGCGATTTTATTTACAGGGAATTTGAAGAATTTATCAAGGTAGTAAAATCGTTGCAGGAAAAGTATGTTGAAGAGTTGGATATTAACACTATTTTTACCAATGCATACCGTGGAATGCTGTCCGAACTGGATCCCTTCAGTCAATATATAAGCCCTGAGGAATTGGAAGAACTCAGGATTGAAACGGAAGGGGAGTTTGAAGGTTTGGGAATTGAAGTGATTGTCAGGAACGGGATACTAACCGTAATAACCCCGATACTCGACTCTCCCGCATTTAAGGCAGGAATATTGGTAGGAGACCGGATTGTCAAGGTTGATGGCATTTCAACAAAGGAGATAAGCATTCGCGAGGCTATAAAAATGCTTCGGGGAAAACCGGGAACAACGACAACTCTGACTGTTCTGCATGAGGGAGAAACCACACCGGTGGATATCACAATACAACGGGCAAAAATCCATGTAAACAGTATAAGAGGGGCAAAAATAGTGGATGAAGATCACAAGATCGGTTACCTGGCGCTTATAAACTTCCAGGAAAATACCGTTGAAGATATGGATAAGGCAGTGAAAGAATTATTAAAACAAGGCATGGAAGGTCTGATATTGGATCTGCGGTTTAATCCCGGAGGTTTGTTAAGTTCTGCCGTGAGCGTGTCTGACCGGTTTTTAAAAAAGGGTGTCATTGTTTCAACCCGCGGGAGAGATGCAGACCAAAACGTTTTATACCGCGCTCACCGACGCGATACTTATGCCGCCTTTCCGCTGGTAGTGCTGGTAAATAACGGAAGCGCCAGCGCTTCAGAAATTGTTGCCGGAGCGATAAAAGACAATAAACGCGGTTTGCTGGTGGGCGTAAAAACATTCGGCAAAGGCTCTGTGCAGAGCCTTATTCCCGTCCGCGATGGCAAGGCAGCCTTAAAATTAACCACCGCCAAATATTACACGCCAACCGGAGAATGCATACATGAAAAAGGAATCGAACCTGATATGGAAGTTCCGCTTGATTTTTCTCAGATGAAGGATCTACACATACAATTGTCAACGGTAAAAACCAGCAAACCAACCGAAGGCCCGGAAAAAGAATCATCTTCATACTCTGATCTGCAACTCGAAAAGGCCATAGAGGCGATAAAAGGAATGGAAAAGGGCAATAAACAAAAATAACAAACCACAGATCGGTCATTGATTCATGAATTCTTATTACATGCGGGATATCTTCCTGCTTTTTCTGCAAAATGCTTATTCTTGGTATTGAAACATCCTGTGACGAAACATCCGTTGCAGTAGTTAAAAATGGCAGGGAAATACTCTCAAACATAATACTCTCACAGGACAAACTTCACCGTCCGTTCGGAGGAGTGGTGCCTGAAATCGCATGCCGGGCGCACCTTGAATCCATCATCGGAATTATCCACAATGCCATTACGGAAGCAAAGGTATTGCTTTCCGACATCAACGCTATTGCCGTCGTAAATTCTCCCGGATTAATTGGCTCCCTGCTGATTGGGGTCACCGCGGCAAAGACGCTGAGTATGGCATTCAATATTCCTTTAATTGCCATTCACCACCTGCATGCCCACATATACGCAAACAATCTGGAACATAATGCCATCTCCTATCCCGCGATAAGCCTTGTCGTTTCCGGCGGACATACCTCGCTGTTCCTTTCGGAAAAAGAAACGAAACACGTTTTGTTAGGAGAAACCATAGACGACGCAGCAGGAGAGGCATTTGATAAAGTATCGAAAATATTAGGTCTCGGTTACCCCGGAGGGCCTGTTATTGACAAATTGGCAAAACAAGGCAATTGCAATGCAATACCTTTTCCCAGGGTATATCTTGAGAAAAACTCCCTTGATTTTAGCTTCAGCGGATTAAAAACCGCCGTGCTTTATCATGTCAAAGGACAAGACCAAACCCGGATAAAACCGGCAACAAAAAGCGCCACAGAGATTGCCGACATATCAGCAAGTTTTCAGGAAGCGGTCATTGATGTTCTTGTTTATAAAACAGCGCTCGCCGCAAAGATGCATAACGTTAGGAGCATATTACTTGGAGGAGGTGTTGCGGCAAATTCACGATTAAGGAAAAATTTTCTGGAAATTTCAGAAGAAACAGGGTTGCCCGTGTATTACCCTTCCATAAAACTTTGCACCGATAACGCCGCCATGGTGGCGGGTCTTGCTTATTGGAAATATTTAGAGGGAGATATTTCAGCGTTACACCTGGAGGCTATTCCTTAGCGCTTCTACAATAGCTCCTTTTTCTCCATTATTAATTTACTTTTATATTATGGTTTTTGGTATGAATATGATAATGTATTCAGCAAGAATTGTTTCTTAAATTTGAGCCGGAAAATTAAAAAATATTTATTATGGACATTGAAAAAATACAACAATTACTGGAAAATTATAAAGAAGGCAAAGTACCTCTAACCGATATTCTTGAAAAGATTAGAGAACTTCCTTACAAGGACATCGGGTTTGCGAAGGTGGATATTCACCGGAAAATTCGCTGCGGTTACCCCGAAGTAATCTTTTGCATGGGAAAAACGCCTGAACAGGTGGTAAAGATTGTAGAGCATATTGTTGAAAACGGGCAAGACATGCTGGCTACCAGGGCAAATACTGAAGTTTACAACGCCGTTTCCCGAAAATTTCCCGAAGCGGTTTACCACGCACAGGCAAAGACAATTACCCTGCGCAAAACCAGGGGAGTTACAAACGAAGGACTCATTATGATTGTTACTGCGGGCACCTCTGACATTCCTATAGCGGAAGAGGCAAGGGTTACGGCGGAATTTATGGGAAATAATGTAAAAGCGTTGTACGATGTCGGCGTTGCGGGCATTCATCGATTAATGAAAAACCATGGAGAATTGCTGAAGGCCAATGTTATTATAGTTGTTGCGGGAATGGAAGGAGCTCTGGCGAGCGTCGTGGGCGGGCTTGTCGATTGTCCCGTCATCGGAGTGCCCACAAGCATCGGCTATGGAGCAAGTTTTAACGGCCTTGCCCCCCTTTTATCAATGCTGAACAGTTGCGCTTCCGGCGTCGCTGTGGTAAATATCGATAATGGTTTTGGCGCGGCATGCGTTGCCTCACTGATTAACAGTAAGAGGAAATAATGGCTATGTAATTTTTTTACCGTGTAACCCGGTGTTTCATAATAACCACGTTTTATGCACCAGATAATCAATATACCAAAAATACCACCCAGAAAATCTGACAGCCATAAAGGGAATTTTGGCAGGGTTTTTGTGCTTGCCGGTTCTTATGGCATGACAGGAGCAGCATGCCTATGCAGTAAAGCGGCATTACGCTCAGGCGCCGGTCTTGTGACTCTCGGGATACCCGAAAGTCTGCACGGAATTGTCGCGGCAAAGCTGACCTGCGTTATGACCCATCCGCTGCCGGAAACCCATTTAAAAACCTTTTCCGATATGGGAAGACAGGATATCCTTGACTTTGCCCACCGTTTTGACGTAGTTGCCATTGGCCCGGGATTATCACAATACACGGAAACAAAAAGACTCATACTATGGTTACTGCAAAACCTCGAACGCCCCATTGTGCTGGATGCCGACGGAATTAACGCCCTTGCCGACGATATATCGACTTTGGACAAAATAAAAGAACACATCATCATTACTCCCCATCCCGGAGAAATGGCGCGCCTTTTGAACGTTTCTTCCGTCAAAGAAATACAATCACATCGCAAAGAAATCGCGGAAAGATTCATTCAATCCAGAAACAACGTTACCCTGGTTTTAAAAGGCAGCAACACAATTGTCATGAATAACGAAAAATATTACGTCAATACCACCGGCAACCCGGGAATGGCTACCGCCGGTTCCGGAGATGTATTAACCGGCATGATTGCCGCCCTTCCCGGACAAGGCTTTTCACCGTTTGAAGCAGCGCAATTGGGAGTATATTTGCATGGCATGGCCGGAGATTACGCAAAAGAAACCATTGGTGAAATATCTATGATCGCTTCGGATATTCTGGATAATTTACCAAAAGCTTTTTTCAGCCACTTACAAAAAAACACATGAAGTTACAACTGATATTCATCCTGTTTTTCCTTGTACAAATCCTTGAATACCCCATTGTACAAGCAGAAGAAACTCCCCCTATTACGGGGAACACCATTAAAGACAAAATGAACGAAGCATTGCAATACACACAGCACAGTGTGGATGTATGCATTCATGATTTTGCGGCATTGGATATCGGTGAATATCTGGTAAACGCAAAAACAAGAGGTGTTCGCGCAAGAGTAGTTATTCTCAGGCACAAATATAATCCATCAAAAGGCCTCTTGGCGACAGAACTGATACAACAGGGATTTGATGTTCGCGTCATAAACTTGCCAGACAACGACCATGAACGCAACCCGCATCAGGATTTTATAATACTTGACGACAGGATATTGATTACGGGCGTATACAACTGGATGGCATATCTGGACAGAAATATCAACGACTGTGTCTCTTTCCACTATGATAAAGAAAAAGCCCTTGTTTATAAAAACAGGTTTTATAAATTATTTGCGGAAGGAAACAACGCGGCAATGTTTATCAGCCAGAAAGAACAGGGGGAAACCACCATTCTCCCCGTTTCCCTTCCATCTTCAATAACACGAAATGACGGATACGACGTCAAAAAAGATTCCGGCACACAACCAAAAGAAATAGAATCCGGCGACCCTCACAAAAATTTTATCGATGTTTCCTTTGAGGAATTAAACAAATTGTTTGGTGAAGAAAGCTCTCTTTCACGTTCAGAAAAGAAAGCGCAATGGGAAAAATATGATGGCAAATATATTCGCTGGAATGGCATGGTTGTGTATAAGGGGATAGGACGTGTAGACTGGAACCGAGTGGGAATCAGCCATCAAGGCAACGGGAAAAAGGCTGATGTTATTGTTCTGTTCGACTGGAAGATGTACCAAAAAGTGCTGAGTATTTCAGAGGGAAATACCATTACCTATAGCGGGAAACTCACTTCCCGTCCACGCCTCAATTCTCAATTCCGCGTGCAGGACGGAATAATAGAATAAAAAAAGGGACGAAAACCAACCACGCTGAAAATTCTCAGTAAAACTTCTTATATACGTACCCCTACTTTTTTAAACTCTTTCTCACTATACAAAACAACGTAATCATTTAATCCTGTCTGTTTCTTTATCGCTTCTATCACGGCCTCGCATTCTTCATCGGTATAGCCATGTATCATGGTAAAAACATTATATGCCCAATCCGAATATGTAGGACGTTCATAACAATGGGTTACCTCTTCGAACTTTGCCATAATCTTGCCAACCGCATCCACCCGTTCTTTGGGAACCTTCCATACGCACATGGCATTTGCGTTGATGCCGATCTTGCGATGGGCAATTGACGCCGCAAGCCTTCTGATTTTCCCTGTTTCCAAAAGATTTTTTAGCCGTTGAATTACTTCTTCCTCCGGGATTCCTATGGCAACGCCAATATCCTTATAAGGCGTCCTGGTAAGGGGCAGTCCCTCCTGTGTATACTTTATAAGTTTAAGATCGATATCTTCGTTTTTATCATCCATGGCTATCAATAAATTTTAAATTTAACCCCTATCTTGAATTTCTTTACCGTAGGCAGGCTCCGTACGACCAACCCGGTACGATCCTCTATTTCCTTCAAATTGCTGTTGAGTTCCTCATCGTCTTTTGCGGACATGGTAAACCACATATTGTAAGGTATCTCCTTGTTTTTTCCTTTACGGAGGTAATTATGAGATACGCCGGTGTATTCATTGATAATTTCACTTACTTCTTCAATGCGGTCTTCAGGAACCTTTATTGCGGCGAGCGTTGCTTCCCTTCCCATGGCCTGGGTGTTGATTATCGGGGCAAGACGCCTGACAAACTTGTTGTCAATCATGTATTTTATCCGTTCAATTATCGTATCTTCATCAATGCCAAGCTCTTTGCTCAATGCCAGAAAAGGCCTCGATTCGAGCGGTAAGTTTGATTGAAGCCGATGGAGTATTTTTCTGTCTGTATCGCACAATATCATATTTTGCTCTTTATCTCCTCTATGCCTTGCTGTTCTATAAGCGTTCTGAACCGGTGTTCTTCCTTGCTGGAAAGTATCATTTCCACGCATACTTCCAATGCCTTCAGTACGGTAGATTCATCCGCCTGCGAAAACAGCTCTATAGCAAATTTCGGATGTCGCCCTACCTTTCCGCCGATCATTACACGGTATCTGACTTCTGATGCTTTTATCGTGCCGACAGGGCACACCCTCGCACAAATGCCACAATGCACACATTTTTCTTTATCAATACTTACCTGCGCATCCTTTACCGTTATTGCATCTTCCCTGCAGGCTTCCACACATTTCATGCATTCAATGCACGCAGATTCAGCATCAACAAAAACCGGTTCTACCGCATGAACGCCAAAATCTTTAATTTGTGGCATGGAACAACTGTTCGGACAGCCGGAAACCGCAAGTTTCATCGTATGGTGAGGCAGGATTCTTCCTTCGATCTTGTCGATCAATTTGTCAGTAAATTGCAATTCCTTCAATTTCTCACGGAGTTTGCCCGATAAATATTCTGAATCTTTAATAAGAAACGGGCAATTTACTTCCGCACCCCTGCAGGCTTTCACCTGGTATAAAACGGGATTTCCCTGGTCGTCAAAGTATTTTTGATATTTTTTGAGGACGGAGAGTTTGCTGTTTTCCGTACTTTTACTCTCCATGCGAGGCTGTTTATTCTGGCTGCCGGAAAAAGCTTCTCTTGCCGCCATCACTTCCGCCGCGGTGATCAGGTCTTTTCCCTGTTCACGGGCAAGTGTTTCCACCTTATCACGCACCTTTTTCTGTACAAATGGCGGCACTTTCTCCAGCAGCAGCGTTGCTGATTCATCCCACTCCAAAAATGACTCCTTAAAACAAAATTGCCACAATAAAATTGCGGCAAATGTTATGAAATAACGCTATTTTTTCTTATTTTGTAAAATTATATTGGCAAAAAGCGACGTTGTCAAATTTAAATTTTATTTACAATATTGCCTTTCTCTGTTCTTAACCATTTTAAACCTTGACATTTAATACTATGTCTCTTATTATTCCCGATGTTATTTTGTTCTTTAGGTTAATTGCCCTGCTGCTTTAGCCAACCTAAATCGTACGTTATATCGCTTTGCGCCGCTGGTCTCAAGAAACAAACCCTCACGGAGGCTTTCCTTATGGATGATCAAACTTTCCAGGACAAACTGTTAAAACTATTGGAAGAAATCAAAGAACTCACCGAATCAAAAGGTTTCACTATAAATGGCGAAATGGGAGAAAAATGCGAGGAACTCCTTAAATCATTCAGGGTTTTACAAGATACCCTCGATACATTACGATTAAACATAAAATATTTACAATTTGATCTGGAAGCAACCAAAAAGGAAAATATCGCTTTACGCAAAAAACTGGAAGAACGAGAAAGTTAGAAACTCTGTAAACCGCCTTGGTTATCTATGGAGGAACGCGACAATGGAAACGCTTAATCTTTCCGATTTACCCGCAGAAACAAAGAAAAATGTGGAATCATTCCTTCTTGATATTCTGTCATATAACAGTGAAAATATTATTTCTCTTTACATCATCGGCAGCGTCATAACAAAAGATTTCGATGTAAAACATTCCGATATCAATACTTTAATCATTGTTAAAGATATCAAAGTTTCTTTTTTCGATTTTATTGCTTCATTGGGGAAAAGATACGGCAAAAAGAAACTACATGCCCCACTGATAATGACAAAAAACTACATAAACCGGTCTCTCGCGGAATTCCCTCTGGAATTTTTCGATATGAAACTTAATAATCAGCTTGCATACGGAGAGGATGTCCTGAAAGATTTGGCGATTGAAAAAACATCTGTCAGGCTTCAGTGCGAACGCGAATTGAAAAGCCGTCTTCTGCAAATTTGTCAGGGGTATATAAGAGCCATGGGAAACAAAACAATCTTGAAAGATTTGTTCAAGGGAACCATTTCCTGCTATTTCCCTATCTTTCGAGGCGTCTTGTTCTTGTATGATCAAAAACCCCCTAAAGAAAAAAATAATGTTCTCTCTGCAATACGGGATTGCTGCAATATTAAAATAGACCCGTTTACAAGATTGCTCGCAATAAAAGCAAAAGATTTGAATCCTTCCGCAGACGAACTTAAGGAAATTTTCGAAGAGTTATACTGTGAAATCGATGCCCTCGCGGGGAAAATTGACGAATTTAAAGTTAAAAATGCATAAAAAACACTTTTCCTCTATAAAAAATATTAGTTTTATCTTCTTTATTTTTCTGTTTTCTGTCGTTACGCATGGACAAGATTTGTCCGTGCCTCAACGATACGTGGAAGACAAAGCAAATATCATCGATGCCTCTACAGAAAACAAGCTCAGCGGATACTTGCAGGAACTGGAACAAAAGACGGGGGCGCAAATGATTGTTCTTACCATAGATACCACCAATAATGTACCAATTGAAATGTACTCTATTGAACTTGCTACGAAATGGAAATTGGGTCAAAAAGGAAAAGACAACGGAGCCCTCATTGTCGTAGCAAAAAATGACCGGGCATATAGATTTGAAATAGGATACGGGCTTGAGGGTATATTGCCCGACAGCTATTGCGGCACCCTCGGGAGAACATTTTTTGTGCCTAACTTCAGAAAGGGACAATTTGGCGAAGGAATTTTTCAGGCCGTCGTTGTTATGATAGATAAAATTGCAGAAGAAAATGGCATCAAAATCACCGGCATGCCTGACATATCAAAATTACGTCGGACCGCAGAAAGGCACAAAAGTCCATTTTCATCATTACTTTTCATGTTTTTTATATTGCCATTTTTACTTGGCGGCATATTTCGGCGAAGGATGATGGTTTTCCCTTATCATTGGGGAGGCTATGGAGGGCCAAGGGGGTTTGGCTCAGGAGGTTCAGGCGGTTTTGGAGGATTCGGAGGGTTTGGAGGAGGAATGGGCGGCTCATTTGGCGGAGGCGGCGCATCAGGAAGATGGTAAAACAAAACAGTACGAAATTAAGGTTCCATCATTAGGAAGGCGGTTATGAAAAAATTATTACCAATTATTGCTATTGTGGTTGTTATCGGTATCATCATCATTACATGGTACGTTAAAGGGTATAATAAAGTAGTAGCACTAAATGAAAACGTAAAAAATTCATGGTCACAAGTAGATACACAACTCAAGAGAAGGTATGATCTTATCCCTAACCTTGTGGAAACCGTAAAAGGGTATGCGTCGCACGAAAAGGAGATATTTGAAAAACTAGCAGAAGCGAGAAGAGGATATTTTAGCGCGGGAACAATTGCGGATAAGGCAAAAGCGGCAACACAAATCGAAAGTTTTCTCTCCCGTTTACTGGCATTCAGAGAAGCATATCCTGACCTCAAAGCAAATGAATCATTCCTGAAACTACAGGATACGCTGGAAGGCTCAGAAAACCGGATTTCCGTTGAACGTAAACGCTATAACGATTCGGTAAAGGGGCTTAATACCTATATAAAAAGTTTTTTCGGAAGATTCTTTGCTGCAAAAGTTGGTGTAACAGAGGCAAGTTATTTTGAGATATCTGAGGCAGAGAAAGAAGCGCCAAAAGTAAAATTTTGAAAATATACCAAAACCATGACTAACCTTTGCCATCAAATGACCAATGGCAGCCATGACTTAACGTATTATCATATGATTAGTTACTACTATCGCACCGCATTTTGGCATTAAACTATGACCGTTTTTCGTCTCTTTCTTATCCGATGTCAATCGCAAAAATTTCTCTATCCTATTATTTACCAATGGATTACCATATTACAAAATGTTAAAAAACAAAATGGCACAAATGTTGCCATGTGTGTTCTTGTTGAAAAAACCAAAAACATCGTCAGGTTACTGCTGAAACATGAAAATTTGTCAAAATGTTTAAAATTTTTCATATCATTACCGGAAATTTGACTTTGTTTTTCAACTAAAAAACGGAAAAACACAATTTTTAAAATAGGAACATCTGCAACTCGTCATTAGGTTTAAGGGATAAAAATTATTCGCTTTTTGTGTTGACTTGAAGTGTAGATAAAGTATAATACTTTGCCAAAAAAATCTGTGGGAAAGTTTTTTTATTTTAAGGTATATTCTTTAGAAGTAGTGCTTAACCGTTTGGATTTAGGATTTGGGAAAGGGGGTGGTTTGAAGGATTCAAGGTGGAGGAGTACATTTATTGTAGCGCAATCGAAACAATGATTGTGGCATGCGAGAAAAGCGAGAAAGGAGGAAAGTTTAAAGTATCATGCGTAAATTTTTAAAACTTACATTAGCATCAGCGTTGATTGGTTGTGGGGCAATGGGTGCAGTTTCAAGTCTGATGGTGAAAGAAGCCAAGGCGGTAGAAATTATCACTCACTGGGTACCACATGAAGTGTATGGTATGCCTGGGGAACCGGATAACAACGGTAAAGTGTTTTTCTCTGGTTTAAAAGCAAAATATATGGGTTACCCAAAAGATGCACAGAGGTCTCCATATCCGGGAAAATACAGCAAATTCTGGAAGACATTACCTGCGTATCGTTACTACATTCCTGATTTCACCTACAACAGGGATGAGGTAAGGCCTTCAAACCCGATTAAGGGTACATTTAAGTTGGAACAGTGTATTGCTTGTCACTCAGTTATGACCCCTGGTATTGTAAGGGATTATAACAAGAGCGCTCACTCAAAAGCTGAGCCGGCGCCAACCGGTTGCGATACCTGCCATGGCAACAACCACCAGAAGTTAACCATGCCTTCTTCAAAGGCTTGCGGAACGGCAGAATGTCATGAGACACAGTACAACGAACAGGGACAGGGTGGTATCGGTTCTCACGCATCTTGTTCCAGTTTTGCACAGGTTGAGTGTGCATGGTCAATTGAAAGACCACCTGGAGACACAGCAGGTTGTACTTTCTGCCACACCAGCTCAGAAGAAAGGTGCAGCACCTGCCACCAGAGGCATCAGTTTGATCCGAAGGTTGCAAGACGCGCTGAACAATGCAAGACCTGTCACTGGGGTAAAGATCACAGGGACTGGGAAGCTTATGATATCGGTCTTCATGGTGTAGTGTATCAGGTAAACAAATGGAACCCAGAGCAGTTTGACTTCTCAAAGAAGCTTTCTGATGCTGACTATGTTGGTCCGACCTGTCAGTACTGTCACATGAGGGGCGGGCACCACAACGTTCAGAGGTTCTCAACAGTTTATACCAGTATGGGTATGTCAATGGCTGATCGTGGCGCACCGATCTGGACCGAAAAGAGAGATCGCTGGACATCTGTTTGCGATGACTGTCATTCACCAAGATTCGCCCGCGAGCAATTACAGGCGTTGGATGAATCTGTGAAGGATGCCAGTTTGAAATACCGTGAAACCTTCAAGGTAGCGGAAGATCTTCTCCTTGATGGTGTGTTAGACCCGATGCCAAAGGATCTTAGTCCTGACTGGTCAGGTCAGCACCTCTGGAGTTTGAAGATCGGCGCTTACCATGATGGTGAAGCTTACGGTGGCAAGACTGGCGAATCCGGTGAGTTCAGGATGTCAAACTGTACCGATGTGGAAAGGTTATGTTTTGAAAGCGTTGGTTACTTCCAGACATACATCTACAAAGGTATGGCACATGGTTCATGGAACGATGCTACTTATTCAGACGGATCGTTCGGTATGGATCGTTGGTTAGTAAACGTAAAGCAGAATGCTTCTCAGGCAAGAAGACTTGCAGCATTGGAAAAGAAGACTGGCATTACCTGGCAGCCGGAAGCATTCTGGAAGACAGGCGAATGGCTTGATGAGTTGACTGGTCCATACATCGTAAAGAATCATCCTGGCAAGACGATATTCGATCTTTGTCCTGATCCAGGCTGGTTAGACACACACCATGCACCTGCTGAAGAAGTTGAGTACATTGAGAGAAAACTCAAGGAACTCGGCATGAAGAGTTCTGAATCGCATGGTCATCACTAATTTGTAAACCTGTATAAGGTTACAAAAGCTATAAGGAAGCTGTGCAGAAATGCACAGCTTCCTTTTTTTATGATAAATGAATTGAAATACCAGAAATTTTACCTATACTTGGATATACTTAATTAGCGCCTCAAATGTTTTAATTTTTATTTTCATTGGAGATTTTAGCGATGAAGTTAAAGCTTTTTTTATTGTTATCATTACTTTCCATGATTTGTGTTTCTCTGGCATGCAATAAAAGGGAAACTCACCTTGAGTTAGCAAACTCTTTCGCAAGAGAAAATAAACTAGAAGAAGCGCTTCACGAATATACAAAAGCAATTGAAGCAGATGGCAATTCTGAAGTAGCCTATTATGGAAGAGGTAATATTTATTTTAAACTGGATAAACTGGAAGAAGCGGCTGCGGATTTCAGGAAGGCTGTTGATATAAAACCAGGTTTCCTGGACGCTCATAAAAAGCTGGCAGAAACATTCAGTAAAATAGGCGCTCCGCCGGATGAATATACGAAGCGTGTTATTGCAATCGAAAATGAACCGGAAAATCCGTTAACCCACGTTGAACTTGGGGTTTTTCTTCACAAACTTGAACAGGATATTGATGCAATAAATAAATATAACGAGGCATTGGAACTCGATCCAAATAATCCATATATAATATTTAATCTTGGCGTTGGTTATTTGGATATGGGATTATATGATGATGCGGAAAAAACCTTTAATGATGCCATTAAAATTGACCCGAATTATGATAACGGGTATTATAATCTCGCAATTGCTTTACATAAGCAAGGGAAGATAGATGAAACAATAAAAACACTCAACAAGACTCTTGAAGTGAATCCAAAATATTCAAATGCATATGTCGTTTTCGGATTGATCAGCCTGCGGGAAAAAAAATTTGAAGAAGCTATTGCCCATTATAATAAGGCCATGGAAATAGATCCTGAAAATATAGAAGCCCGCTATCAAAGGGCAATTGTTTATGCATTACAGCAAAGGTATGACGAGGCATTAGACGAAAACAGGGAAGTATTGAGAAGAAACCCGAAACATGCGAATGCCGCATACAACATCGGCACAATATACCACAGAATGGATCGCCTTGATAAAGCCATGGAATGGTACGATAAGATTGCGAAAAAGATTGATCCGCTTTATGAAGATGCCTATTACAATAGGGCGCAAATTTATTCCATGAAGGGAGATCATAGTAAGGCATATAGCGATTATATGACATACTCTATGATCACAAAATGGAGAACCGGAAAAGATCCTGCCGTTGTTTACAATCAGGATGAGATAAAAGAATTATTTACGACGACCGTGCCCGCTTTGCAAGAAGAAGTACGTGATCAACAATTAGAACTGAAAAACAATTAAACAAGCGCCATTCAGTTTTAAAGGGAGCATTCCCGATTTTTTGTAAAATGTGGAGGTATTATGCGGGGGATAAACCACCCGCGCTACGACACATATTGCATGGTAGCGCCGATCCTTTATGGTCGGCTTTATTTTGATTTACAAAAAAT